>JACCDG010698393.1_pt1 | contig 258826 bp, 312 predicted proteins | sample 7442471 | NCBI WGS metagenome assembly JACCDG01 (sample SAMN15323444, study PRJNA562643) | freshwater metagenome | isolation source: river surface water | place: USA:Blue River Watershed | collected 2017-08-17
AGTCTGGCCTGTTCCTCCTCGTGATACAGAGAGTGTTCCTGTAGTTTGAGTGATTGGAAGAGAGAGACTACCGAGGGTGGTGATGTTGTTGAGGGTGGTGGTAGCGGCAAGGCGGGTGTCAAAAGCGTATGAATCTGAGGTAGTTGCCCAATTTCCCGAACTATCTACAGTGAGTGCTCCGTTTGTCACGACGAGACCTGAGCCCGTGAGATCAGTTATATAGTCTGAACCGATTGCGAGAGTAGTGACAGTCGCATTTGTCGCAATGATATCAGTGAGGCCTCGAAGTGTAGTGAGATTGTTAAGAGTGGTGGTAGCAGCGAGGCGGGTATCAAAAGCGAGGCTATCTGATGATGTTGACCATCGTGACTGTGTGGTTTCCCAGTAGTCTGCTGAGGTGGTAGAGAAACCACTTGCGCCAGAGACGGTGAGAGCCCCGTTTGTCACTGTGAGTCCTGATCCTGTGATATCAGTTATATAGTCTGAGCCGATGGTGAGGTTGGTGACAGTTGCATTTGTCGCAATGATATCGGTTAGACCTCGGAGTGTAGTGAGGTTGTTGAGTGTTGTTGTTGCAGCGAGACGATTGTCGAAGTGATAGTTTGCAGAGGTTGTTGAAAACCCAGAACCAGCAGTGGCAGTGAGTACACCGTTTGAGATCTCGAGACCGGATCCGACGAGGTCTGTGATGGTATCACCGTTTAAAGTAAGTGATGAGGTGATATTGAGACTAGGAATAGTCGAGGTAGAAGTATTTTCTACCGTGAGGTTTGTGAGAGTGGTTGTTCCTGTCGCGTTGTAATTGTTTATCGTATCTCCACCAGTCGAAGATGTGCTTCGACCTCGTCGGATGCTATCGAATATTCCTTCGAGCTGATTTTGCTGAAATATTTTGTAATTTTGAAATTCTGTAGCAAGCACTGAATCCCCCGCTACCGGCGCAGCAGTGATGGTAGGTCGAGCAGTGATGTACTGCACAACAGTAGTGGTACCGATATCACGCACAATTTCTTTTACCACTGTAGTCGTCGCGACCTGGACTTTTGATGGAAGTTGGACGATCGTAGTACCCTCTCCACCAATACCAAAGAATTCGTTTATATTGTGATTCAACTTTTGAGCGAAAGAATTGAATGGGCTAAAGACACTCGCGACCTGGGCGTCAGTGTCTGAAGTGATTGCATTTTGTCGTGATGACTGAGAAATGATCTCTGAGACTCTACTGAAAAATAAATCTGGAGTTTGGATACTCGCATAACTAGTGGTGAGTACCGCAAACAAAATCGCAAAACCGATTGCATGCTTTATCGCGTATGAACCGACTTTGCCCAATGCGTCAGCGTACGGAGCGACACGTGCTGCAACTTCTTTTGCTGGAGAGACTTTTGCATATTTTGAAACTAGCTTTTTTGGAGCAACAACTGGTTCAGCTTTTTTGACATTAACCTTTGAGATCTTTGGAAGGAAGTTCGAACCATCAGTCTGGTTGTATATAAGAGTCGATACATTTTTCTTTACTGCAATAGCAGAAGCTAGTTTTGCAGCGAGGGCAGTTTTGAAAGAATTCTCTACTACCTTTGTATTTGAGTTTTTGAGTGCAACGTGTGCAAGGAGTGATTCTTCATTTACAAAAAGAACCTTCTCTACCACCTTACCCTCGACCTTACCCATTCGAACGAGTTGCCCGACATAGTCGCGAGCATAACCAGTGAGGCGAGCAGCCTCTTTTGAAGTGATGAACTTTTTGCCATTGATAACTACTGGTTCCGGCATAAATTTGTTTACATAAATTATAACCTGAGACTTGCCGAGATTATAGCCGAGATACGTTGATAAATGGGGATAACTTGAGAGTCATCCCACTTCCAGTTTTAGTTAAAAACTCTACCCAAATTTTTGACAAAAGTTAAGACAAAAATTCACGCTCATTTATAGGCTATCTTCATCCCAAAATCTGACCTAGGAAGCACCAAAAAGACCCCTACAACAGAGGGCCCTTTCTATTTCAACCATTACCCCACCCCATCCAAAACTTTAGACAAAACCTGCCTAGTACCCTCCCTTATCCAAACCCCTGGAGTGACGAGATATGTTGTAAAACAAGGCTATCTCGGCACAACGAGATTATTTTACCCCTAGTATCTCCTCAAAGATCGCCTTCATTACCTCTGGGTTTGCTGACCCTTTTGTGGCCTTCATTGCCTGACCTATGAAGTACTGGAAGACCGATGCTTTTCCGGCCTTGAAATCAGCTACTACTGTAGGGCTTTCTGACACGATTTTCTCTGCTATTTTTCTCAATTCTTCAGTGTCATTTTTCTGGATAATGTTTCGTGAAACAGCGATTTCCTGTGCTTTTCCTCCCTCTTCGAACATGACTTTGAGTACATCCTTTGCTCCGCGTGATGAAAGTGTGCCTGCCGCAGTGATCGAAATGAGCTCAGCAAATTTTTCTGGAGTGATAGCAGTGATGGTTTTGTCGCTCTTCTTGAGGAGACCGAGGTAGTCAGAGACGATATAGTTCGTCGCGAGCTTTACGAGCTTTGCATCCTTAAGTATTGCGACAACTGATTCGAAATAATTTCCAACTTCTGTGTCAGTGACCATGATCTCTGCTTCTTTTTCTGTGAGTGAAAAATCTTTTATGAGACGTGTGCGCTTTTCCCATGGGAGCTCAGGCAGTGCGAGATTGCTAAATTCTGGTATTTCACTGATGAACAATTTTGGTAGATCAGGATCTGGAAAATATCGATAGTCATGTGAGTCTTCTTTTACTCGCTGTGAAAAAGTCTTGCTCTTGTTTTCATCCCATCCACGAGTTTCCTGAACTACTTTTTCTCCTGATTCGAGTACAGCGATCTGTCGCTCGATTTCGAATGCGATTGCTTTTTCAACTGCCTTGAAAGAGTTCAGATTTTTGACTTCAGTCTTTGTTCCAAACTTTTCGGTTTTTGAAACTGAGATGTTTGCCTCGACACGCATCTCACCTTTTTCGAGATTTGCATTTCCGGCACCGAGGTATCGCAAAAGTAGTTGGAGTTCTTTTGCAAAGTTTGCAGCTTGTTCCCCACTCCTGATGACTGGTTCGGTCACGAGCTCCATGAGTGGAACTCCGGCACGATTAAAGTTCACGAGACTTTTTGTATCGTGCTGATCATGTGTCGAACTCGCGGTGTCTTCTTCCAAATGTATACGAGTGATTTTTACACCAGCCAATTCTCCGCCACTCACGAGTGGATATTTGTACTGACTGATTTGATATCCTTTTGGAATGTCTGGATAAAAATAATTCTTTCGATCCCACTCAGTAAAGTTTGCAATGGTTCCATTCACTGCAGTTCCAACTCGCAAGACATGTTTGATCGCTTCTTTGTTTAGTACTGGAAGAGTTCCAGGATGACCCATACACACGGGACAGATGTGAGTGTTGGCCTCATCAGTATCCGGATCATTTTTACATGCACAGAACATTTTTGATTTTGTCTTGAGCTCGGCATGGATCTCGAGACCGATGGTAGCTTTGTATTCATTCATATATCGTAGTCTACTCTAAAATAAGAAAAAGACAAAGAGGAAAGCTCCCCTCCCCTGCTGCAAATGGGTCGCCCTAAAAAGTAAAATCTGAGCAAGAAAAAGGCACCGCGCGAAGCGGTGCCTTGTGTAAAAACGTTGCTAGACCTCACGGTATTGCTCCCACAAGGTCCGGAACTCCGGACAACTAATGAGCAGCTCTTGCAACGTGCCTTTCGCAATAATCTTGCCATCTTGAAACATCCAGACCTCGTGAAAGAGCGGGAGGAGGTGGAGTCGATGGATGGACGACACGATGACCTGATCTTTAAACTCTCGGAAAATGTTTTGATACACTCTCCGTTCAGTTGCTGTGTCGAGGCTACTCGTCGGCTCGTCGAGCAGGACGAGATCCTTATCGAGGCAAGCGAGAAGTCCACGAGTCAGGGCGAGACGTTGTCTCTGACCACCACTCAGATTGACTCCTTTTTCTTTTGTGGAAGACTGCATCCCTTTTGGGAGACGATCGACCACTTCAGTGAAGCAAGCCATGTCGGTGAATCGACGCACGGTCTCGGAGTCATACTCTGCGCCGAGTGTGATGTTGGTCTCGACCGTAGTCGCCATGATTTCTGGATCCTGCGGAACGAGGGTCACTTTTTGGGCGATGCCCCCGAATCCGTGTGGAATGATTTCTCCGTCGACACTCACCGTCCCTTTGTCGGGATGGTAGAGATCACGGATCAATTTCAGGAGCGTGGTCTTACCACTTCCACTCGGTCCAACGAGTGCAATGCGTCTACCCTTTCTCAGAGTAAACGAAACATCGTCGATGTGTGGATCTCCTTCGGTTTCAGAATGGTAGGAAAAAGAAAGTCCTTCGACTCGCAACTCCTGCCAATTCTCAGGTAGCACATGATTTGTCATGCCACCTTGGATGAAGTCATCCGAAAGCGTCTCGGCATTACTGACTCGAGCACGCTGCTTGATGATATCACCGTACATCCCTGTAAACCGAAAGAATGTTTGTTCAATACGGTTGAGATAGTTAATGAGGAGAAAAACACTCCCGATGAGCACCGCCTGTGCAGACTGCGAATGATGCCAGAAGTAAAACCCCAGCACGAGCGCAGTCGTGAGCCGGCAGCAGAGACCTGTTAGTCCCCACTTTGTTTCCGAAAGAGTATTCTTCCTCCGGTCCAGCTCATATGGTTTCCTGACCATATGCATGATGGATTTAAAGACAATCCGTTCCACTCGGAGAATGATAAGAGTTGAGATATTACTGATAGCGTCGACGACGCGCTCCGAAATGTTGTTTTCTGACTTACTCAACTGCCTGTACTGTTCGATGAGCACCGTGTCAAAGCGAATGGTGATCCACGCACTCACACACATCATACCAACCACGATGACTCCCGCCGAATGGCTAAAGTAGATGAGCATACCCAGACTGATAGTAAGCTCAACTGCGGCGTAGATAACCATAAAGGTATCCTCAGCAAAATTGTAGAGGCCATTTGTCCCTTTCTCAATCTTGTCGGTAGTCTCACCAGTGTGATGATCTACATGCCATTCGAGTGGTAGGTTAAGTACCCCCTGAATCAGGTCATGCCTGTAATTCATACGAGCCTTAAAGGCATTTGAGAGCTCGATGACTCGAGCCGGCGCATGACACAACCAAAAGAAAATGGTGGCCATGACTGACCCGGCGAGGAGGATGAGTAATGTCTTCAGGCTCTTTGGCGTGATTCCTTCACTCTGAATGACATTCATCATCTTTGCCGTGAGGAATGGCTCGAGGAACAACGTCGATATGTTGCCGCACATAAACAAAAACCAATACAGATATATACTGCGGTGATTGCCTGCGGAATACTTCCATGTGGCTCGAAATAGGTACACGAGCGGATTACTACGGACGAATGTGCTTAACATAACTTTCCTTGGGTTCGAGGTTTAATCTGAAAAGAACAAAAACAAAAGAACTCACTATGCACTCGCATAGTGTTTTAAATATTCACAGGAGAGTTAAATACTTAGAACACCATGCCAGACAGGATAAAGGGTAAGAGACCCAGCGTATGAACGTGGGACGAACCAGATATGTGACTGTGACATGTTGTTTTTCATGTGCAAACACACTAACACACTTATATGGAACATGCAATACCTACTGACGGAGGAGTTTTACAATACTATCTTTGAGCTCTTTTACCGATGAGTCGTCCAAAATAGTGACGGTGAGTGCATCTGGAAAAATCTTTTTCAATTCTTTCAACTTTTCAGGAGAAACCATATCAGTCTTGGTCAAAATAACGATCTCTCTCTTTTCGATGAGACTTTTATCAAAATCAGAAAGCTCTTTTCGAATAGTATCGTGTACTCCTTTCATGTCTTCATTTTCTACAGAGATGCAGTGAAAAAGAACTTTGGTTCGTTTTATATGTCGGAGAAATTTGTGTCCCAACCCTTTGCCTTCTGAAGCTCCTTCGATGAGTCCTGGAATGTCCGCGAGGATAAATCCTCCAGCGAGTGCACCGAGATTTGGCTCGAGGGTAGTGAACTGATAGTTCCCTACTTTTACATCAGCATTAGTGAGTGCATTTAAAAGAGATGACTTGCCTGCGTTCGGAAGTCCGATGAGTCCACCGTCTGCGACGAGTTCGAGCTCGATATGAAAATCTGCTTCTTCACCAGGCTTTCCCTCTGTTGATTCTGTTGGGCGCACGTTTGTACTCGCTTTGAAATGTTCGTTGCCGAGTCCTCCTCTCCCTCCCTTTAGAATTCGCACCTCTTCTCCGTCAGTCAGTAGGTTGAACGATCTGTTAGTACGCGAGTCTGTAACTATTGAACCGATCGGTAGATCGATGTAGAGGTCCTCTCCGTGCTTTCCGAACATACTACTACGCATACCATCATCACCGTCTGGTGCTTTGAATTCTTTTGTATTTCGGTATGAAGCGAGAATATTTAGATCTCGTACGGCACGGACATAGACATCACCGCCATTACCCCCGTTTCCTCCCGCAGCACCAGAGTACTCCTTGCCTTTTTCATGACGCCATCGCACCACGCCGTCTCCACCAGCGCCGGCTGAAATATGAAATGTAGCTTCGTCGATAAATGCCATTAATTTTTTAGATGAGTTCGATAGATGTCGAGTAGTGCGAAAAGGAGACTCAGGATGAGTGGACCGAGTAGAAAGCCGATAGGACCAAAGAATGAAAGACCTCCGACCACAGAGAGAAGGATCAGGAATTCGTGAACGTGTACTCCACGCTGGACGAGGTATGGACCGAGGAAGTTATCGATGAGTCCGACTGCAAGGATCGCCCAGACGAGGAGTCCACCAGCAGCGAGCATTGAACCAGTGAGGTAGAGGTACAGGATAGCTGGGATGAGGACGATGGCTGTCCCGATACCAGGGATGAGCGACGCGATCGCAGCCACACTACCCCAGAGCACTGGGTTTGGTATACCAAATATCCAAAAGCCGAGCATGGTGAGGAGTCCCTGTACGATACTCACACCGAGCGACCCTCGTACTACAGAAAATATAGCCGCTTCAAGTTTTGAGAAAATCTCTTCGTCATATGCGTCGAGGAGTGGAGACATGGCAATAATGCTCTTTTTTAGATTCCCTCCGTCACGCAACATGTAGTAGAGAGCAATGAGTAGGATAAATATATTGAATGCAAACTTTGCGGTATTTGAGACGATCGAATCGAGGTTAGTAAATGACCATGAGAGAAAACTCTGCGCATACCCTGCGATGTTAAATGAATCTGGAGAGACCTCTGGATAGTAACCGAGTACCTTGTGTCCCACACTGAGGACAAGGTCGTTCATCATCGTGACGATTTTTGCTTGATTGCCCTCTGTGGTGATATAGCCGTAGAGACTTTGTGCTTCGGTAGATATACGTAGTCCAAAGAAACCGAGTGGGATAAATATAATGACTGCGACAAATATGATCGTCATGAACGCTGAGACCGCGGGAGAAAATATGTTGAGGAGTTTGTTGTGTATCGGACGAAATATGACAGAACAGACGAGAGCCAGCACGATTGCACTCAAGTAAGGCAGAAAGATAAACACGGTCAATACACCAACTACAGCGAGTAGTGCAAAAAAGAAATAATGTTGTGTTTTGCTATGTAGTGGTTCCATGATCCATGTTTTCGATAATATGCTTGATTTGTGTTTCGACACCACTCTGCATATCTTTGAATAATCTAATACCTTCCTTCTTATATTCTACCAGAGGATCGCGTTGTCCGTATGCACGTAGATTTACACTAGAACGGGTATACTCCATAGCCTCGAGATGGTCCACCCAGAACATGTCCATGGTACGGAGGTGGATTTGCTTTAGTTTTTCATCCATATCACCCATGAGGATGCCTCGACGTTTTTCATACACAGCTTTTCTCTGTATGTTGAGCACATCATCATACTCGAGAACATGCTTTCGTGAATCAAAGTTGTGTCCCTCTATCTTTGTCTGTGCATTTTCAAGTGAACGAGTAATGAGCTTGTTCTCGATAGATTCATCTTCTGCAACATTCATACGCTGCATGAGACCCTTTATCCGATCTCCTCCAAAGACGCGCATGAGTGTATCATCGAGTGATACGAAAAATTGTGTCTCTCCTGGATCTCCCTGACGACCTGCACGACCACGGAGCTGGTTGTCGATACGACGAGCTTCGTGACGTTCAGTACCGAGAACAAAGAGACCTCCGAGAGACTTTACCTCTTCATAGAGATCTTTTGAACCAGGATTACCTCCGAGCTTGATATCCACTCCTCGTCCTGCCATGTTTGTAGCGATGGTGACTGCACCCTTTTTACCAGCCTGGGCGATGATCTCTCCTTCGCGTTCGTGGTTTTTGGCATTGAGAAGCTCGTGTTTTACCCCTTCGAGCTTTAGATAGTCAGAAAGTGTTTCGTTGTTCTCGATCGATACCGTACCGATGAGTACGGGCTGCCCTTTTTTATTGAGCTCTTTTACCTTGCGAGCAATAGCTTTCATTTTTCCTGTCTCAGTCTGAAAGATGAGGTCATTGTGATCGACACGTCTGATCGGGTTATTCGTAGGGATGACAAACGTATCGAGGCCGTATACTTTGTAAAATTCTTCTTTTGAAGTCTCTGCGGTACCTGTCATACCTGCGAGTTTTTTGTACAGACGGAAATAGTTTTGGAACGTAATCGATGCAAATGTGCGTGACTCTTTTTGTACTGGTACACCCTCTTTTGCCTCTATTGCCTGGTGGAGCCCTTCTGACCATCGTCGGCCTGGCTGCATGCGTCCAGTAAATGAGTCCACGATGATGATTTCATTATTTTTTACGACGTACTCATCATCTCGGATATAGAGCGCCTTTGCCTTTATCGCATTTTCTAGATGATGTACGTACTTGATCCCCTTTTCAGTATAGATATTTCCCACGCCGAGTTTTTTCTCTGCTTTTTCTATACCGGAGTTGGTGATCTGAATAGCTTTTAGTTTTTCATCGACAGTGTAGTCCACATCTTTCTCAAAATTCTTTACAATCCCTGCAAATATTTTGTAGAGATTTTCTGATTCCTGAGTAGGCGCAGAGATGATGAGTGGAGTACGCGCTTCGTCGATGAGGATCGAGTCGATCTCGTCGACCACTGCATAGTTAAACGGTCTCTGGCGGAGATTTTGTACAGAATACTCTAGATTGTCACGGAGGTAGTCGAAGCCATACTCATTGTTTGTACCATAGGTGATATCTGCATCGTATGACTCCTTTCGAGTGACGGGTCGAAGGAATTCATGGAAGACATGGAAAGAGCCAGTGATATCACGCTCTTTGTCGAGCTCCTTGTGGTTTGGATCGTAGATATATGAGGCATCATGGTTGATCGCGCCCACAGTGAGACCGAGAAATGAGTAGATCTGACCCATCCATACTGCGTCACGGCGTGAGAGATAGTCGTTTACGGTGACTACGTGGACCCCTTTTCCTGAGAGCGCGTTTAGATACACGGGGAGCGTAGCGACGAGCGTCTTTCCTTCTCCAGTGCGCATCTCCGCGATATTTCCTTTGTGTAGGATGATACCTCCGATGAGCTGTACGTCAAAGTGACGCTGACCGAGAGTCCGGCGCGCTGCTTCACGTACTACCGCAAATGCTTCGGGTAAAATATCGTCGAGCGTTTTTCCCTCCGCGAGTTTTGCTTTGAATTCGGCAGTCTTTGCCTTTAGATCTGCATCAGAAAGACCCTTGATCTTGTCCTCAAAAGCGTTTATCTCTGACACCGTTTTTTGGTGCTTTTTAATTTCCTTTTCGCTTGCACTAGGAAAAATCGTGTTGAGCCATTTCATAGGTGTTTATAGTAGCATTTTAGGCTTCAAAAGACAAAATTACACGCTTTCTACCTCTCGTTCGATCACAAGTCCTGTCCTTTCTTTTACCGTCTGAGCTATCTCATGGGCAAAATCATCGATTTCTGTAAAAGTCGCACCACCATAGTTTACGATCACTAATGCCTGGTTTTGGTATAGACCTACATTTCCCTTTCGGTAACCCTTGAGTCCACATATTTTATCAATGATCCACGCAAGAGAGACCTTTTCATGTGTATCACTATATGGATATTTGGGGAGATCGGGATAATTTATCGTACCGATTGGGACGATAGGATTTTTGAAAAAAGAACCAGCAGTGCCGAGGGTGTGCCAGTCAGGGAGTTTTTCCTTGCGGATTTTTATGACTGTCTCGCGGATCTCCTGTGGAGTCTGCAGACCTTCGAGGCCTTTATAGCTTGTATTTATTTTATCAGTAAAATTAAAATCAACCTGTGTGATGATCCAGTCCTTTTCTTTTTTAAAGATACTGTTTCTATAGCCAAATTCACATTCTTTACTTGAAAATACCCTCTCTTCCAAAGTTTTAGCATGAACAGCGTGGACTCGCTCGATTCGGTCTTTTGCTTCAACTCCGTATGCACCGATATTTTGGACAGGCGCAGCACCGACGGTACCTGGTATATATGAGAGATTTTCTAGACCGTAGTTCCCCTTTTCCATATTTTCGAGCACAAAATCGTCCCAATTTTTACCCGCATTATCAATATTCATCTTTATCACCAGTCCATCAAAATCAGAGAGTAAAATATTTGAACCGCCACCGAGAATAAAAATCTTTTGATCAGTTTTCAGTGCTGCTTTTAGCTCATCGGTGGTGTTCACCTCACAAAAAAATCGAGCCGTGGCCTCGATTCCAAAAGTGTTTAGATGTTTTAGGGAAAAGTTTTCTTTCATACACTCAAGCGGCCATCGGGTGTGAGCTCCAAATAATGTCAAAATTAAAATGTGAGTACAGCCGACGGCCACTTCAGCGTACGACAAAAATATTATATCACAAGATGTGTGAGGGCCAGACGCACAAAATCCCGCCGAGACGGGACCTTATGCTTTGACATTTTGACTTGGAGCCACACTGACTCACCTATCCATTATACACCGAGGGTATGACTATTGTATAGGCCTTTTTCCTGCACGGAGACCTGCGATGATCTCTTCACCTTCTTTTTTAAAGTCTGGGATATCGATGATTGCCTTGTTTATGGTCTCTATAGCTGCAGCGGTGTCACCCATCAAAAAGTAGACGGTGGCGAGCGCCTTTCGTACCTGGGTGTTTTTTGGCTGAACCGCCATCACTTTGCCAAACACCTTCATTACATTTGGATAATCTCGATTTACGAGGAATGAATTTATCAATCGGTCATCAATAGAATCAGGATTATATGATGTCTCAACAAACGAATTCAGTTCTTGCTTTTTACCTCCGTATGAAAACGCGATCATGTACATGACCTGAGCTCCGGTAAATGATGGAGCGAGGTCGAGAGTCTGCTTTGCGGTTTCAATGGCTTTGTCGTACTGCTTTTGATTGAGATATATCGATGCAGTTTCGAGTAGTGGTGATTGCTTTAGTGGAGAGAGTGCACGGCCCTTTTCGAGAAGTGGTAATGCGAGCTCGTATTGACCGATTCGACTAAAAAAGGTGGCTGGCAAAATATATGCACGAGCATCCTCTGGTGCATACGCTATCTGTGCATCGATTGCCTTTCGCGCCATGTCGAACGCGGCTTGCTTTGCCGCCATATCTGCTTGGTCGCTACGGATGACTGATTCTGCATTGCTAATCATCATCTCACGGACTTCTTGGGCACCGACTGTATTGTATTCTGCTGCTTTCTTAAACAACTCTATGTTGTACGCATATCCTTGTGGCTGTTGTCTCATCGCTTCGATGAGTGTCTGCCCTGCATGTATTCCTTTTATGTTTACATAATAGAGCATCGCAATACCGATGATGATACAAAGTGGAATGACGATGAGATCTCGGACGTCGACCTGTATATGGATTTTCTTTATATGTTCTGTGGCCTTGTTGGTATGTAGGAAGCCAAGTAATGAAAAGAATAGAATATAACTCGGAATATTGTCGAATACAGTGAGGTTGTGGAAACTATATGCAGCGAGAAGTCCGATCAACACACTCTTTTCCTTTATCGTATAATCACCTTTCCATATATAGAGAAGGACTAGGACATAAAGACCTATATATAGTGCGAATCCAGGAATTCCTGCAGCGATGAGCCAGTCGAGAAAGACATTGTGCGCACGATCAAACCATTGTTCCTGATCGTACATAGCAGGATTGTAATGCTTGTTGAACACATAGTTGAATCCTTCTTGACCATAGCCGAGTATCGGACGCTCGAGAACACCTTTGAATGCGATGGGCCAGATATAGGCGCGGGCTTGTGATCTATCGGTAAGTGAGATAGAGGCGAGACGACGTAGTGTGGTATTGCTCTGTACAAAGTCAGTCTTTCTGATCGAAATAAATACGGCGGTCATTATAAAAATGAGACCGAGGAATCCCCATGCGATGCGTCGACCGACGACATCTTCTTTTGCCTTCCACGCATATACAATAGAAGCGACAATGATGCCGAGAATGAGACCGATGATAGAACCTCGAGTCGAAGATTTGAATATAATATGGAACTGCAGGAATATAATAGAGAGAAACGGGATGAGCCAGAGATATTTTTTTGACTTCGAAAGCCGTGATACGCCGTATGCTACAAAGTACACGATGGCAGCGGCAAGTAACATCCAGAAACCGATCGTAAACAAGCTACTCGTATGTGTACTCAGTGTGATCGATACTCTTTCAGAGATCTGCACAAAGACAAACCATACCGCAAGAGCACTCGCCACCACAGAAAGTGCTGACCACCCTATCTCTTTTTTCAACGGAAGCGAGGGTTTTTTGTGTTGTATATACAGATATATAGCAAACCCGAGGTTTAGCAGCATATATACCGCGAGATATGCCGCGTTACCGATCGTACTGTCGAGACGATCCGCACCCTGACGAATGTCGATTTTACCCGCAAGCTGGAACAGACCGTACCACGCAATGAGGATAGACACTCCTACTGAGGTGCCGAAAAAGTAATGCCAGTATTTCTTTGTCATCATTGTTGCAGCGACGACAAAGTACATCCAGAGGTGAAGAATCATAAAGAATCCTTCCATGCGTTCAAAATTTGACCAGAAACTCTTGTGCGCATTTATCCCAAATACGTCCGCGAGAAATACGACGACGAGAAATGCGGTAGTAAAATTCAGAAGCCAAGACTTTTTTGGTCGATACTCTGGATCACGCACAGCGAGGATGATGTACGTAAAGAAAATAATCTCGGCAATGATTCGGAAAAAGAAACCTTTACCTGCGATAAACGGAAATAGTAACCCTGAGCTGATAATAAGAGGCGTAAACGGAATCAGAAATATGCCCGCGATGATAATCCACTTTAATACTTTATTCATAATAGAGTAATAGTAACAAATAGCCTAAATGAGAGCAATTTGCTATGATTCCTATATGACACATACTACGGTCATCAGACCGAAGAAAATCGTCAGTTTTAGGGATATATACGAATTGTGGGCCTACCGAGAATTGTTTTATTTCTTCACATGGAGAGATATAAAGATTCGCTATAAACAAACATTTATTGGTGCTGGGTGGGCACTATTCCAGCCGCTCATTACGATGGTGGTTTTCACTGTATTCTTTGGTACGCTTGCAAAACTCCCGTCTGACAACGTGCCCTACCCTATCTTTGTCTATGTCGGACTACTCTTTTGGCAATTTTTTGCTGGTGCACTCACTGATACGAGTACTTCGCTCATCACCAACCAGTCGATCATCACAAAAGTATATTTCCCTCGACTCATTTTACCGATCTCATCAGTCATCACAAAATTCGTCGATTTTTTGATCGCATCGATCATCCTCGTTGGACTCATGATCTACTACGGATACACTCCGCACATATCGGGTGTACTTCTCATCCCACTACTCCTCATCATTACCTTTATGGCAGCAACTGGTGCAGGACTCCTCCTCGCCGCAATCAATGTAAAATACCGTGACGTACGATATGCACTGCCATTTTTCATTCAGCTCCTCATCTTTGTCACCCCGGTCATATACCCTGCGAGTATCGCTGGAAAATATTCGTGGATCCTCGCGCTCAATCCGATGATGGGCGTGATCCAAAACGCTCGCGGTGCACTCCTCGGCACACAACCGATCAACTGGGTACTCCTCGGTATTTCATTTGCTGCATGTCTCGTACTCCTCACGATCGGTACGTATGTATTTAAAAAAGTCGAGAGATATTTTGCTGATATTGTATGAAACCTATTATTGAAGTCAAAAACATTGGGAAAAGCTATAAACTTCGCCATGAGAAAGGTAGTTATATCGCACTCCGTGACGTACTCACGCATTTTTTGAAAAATCCTTTTTCAGTATTTAGTAAAAAAACTAAAGAAGAATTTTGGGCACTTCGTGATGTGAGCTTTGACGTACATCGAGGTGAGGTCGTCGGTATCATCGGTCACAATGGTGCGGGAAAGTCTACTCTCCTCAAGATCCTCTCACAGATCACCCCACCGACAACCGGTGAGATAAAGATCCATGGAAAAGTAGGATCGCTCCTCGAAGTCGGAACTGGGTTTCACCCAGAACTCACTGGTCGTGAAAACATTTTCCTTAATGGTGCCATCCTCGGTATGCAAAAGCGTGACATCGTCAAAAACTTTGATGCAATCGTAGAGTTTGCTGGGATCGAAAAATTCCTCGATACTCCCGTAAAATACTATTCGAGTGGTATGTATGTCCGACTCGCTTTCTCAGTGGCAGCTCATATGGAGCCCGACATCCTCCTCGTGGACGAGGTGCTCGCGGTGGGTGATGTGGAGTTTCAAAAGAAATGTCTCGGCAAGATGGAGGAAGTGACCAAAAAAGACGGGCGAACTATCCTCTTTGTGAGTCATAATATAGCAGCTATCCAAAATCTCTGTGAACGATCGATCCTCCTCGAGGGTGGGCAGGTCGCTGCGATCGGAAACACTCACGACATCATCGAAAAGTATCTTTCATATCACACAAAATCAGAAGCCACCCTCACCTACGAAAGAGAATCTGCTGACGTCAGTATTCGTGCGATAAATATCCTAAACGAGGACAAGCAGCCTCGCACCGAGCTCCTCATCAGTACCAAAAACTATGTCGAAGTAGAATTCGAGTGTGCAACCGATATTCACAATGCAACACTCTCAGTCCTTTTCTATTCGAGCGATAGAGACCTCGTCCTCTACTCATCAGAAGCAGATAGCACCGGTTCCCTCTTTACGTATGCAAAAGGCACTCACAAAAAAACCATCGAGATCCCCGCTTTCCTCTTTAGTCCCGGACTTCATTCGATGGATATCATGATTCACAGTCCCAATGTAAAGATGTTCGCACAGAAAAAGCATATTGGTTTTGAAATAAAAAATATCAACAATCCTCGTTCGGTGATATTCCACCACAACGGACACATGGGAAAAATAGCGAGCATCCTCCACTACTCATGAGACTAATGCCCGCAACGATCAATTCGTATATCAATGACTATTTGATCGCTTCTTTTATAAAAGATCATGCGCATCTTTTTTCTGGAAAGGTACTCGATATCGGGTGCGGCAATATGCGTTACAGACATACGATACTGGAAAATAAAAAAGTAACTGACTATATTGGTCTCGATCTAGAAGAAGGAAAGTTTACCTACTCAGTAAAAGCTGATATGTATTGGGACGGAAAAACTATCCCCCTTTCTGAAAAATCAGTAGATGGTGCACTCCTTTGTGAGGTACTCGAGCACTGCTCTGAACCTTTTACAGTTTTGTCAGAAAGCTACAGAGTTCTCTCACCTGGTGGCGTTCTCTTGTTTTCGACTCCTTTTTTATACCAAATCCACGGTGCACCGTACGACTATTACCGACACACGCCATTTAAAATCGAAGAATGGTGCAAAAAAGCTGGCTTTTCAAAAGTAGAAATATTTGCCACAGGCTCATACGATACGAGCCTCGCCCAAATGCTCAGTATATATGTAGAGCATCGTCCGATGCCTTCACTTTTGCGAAAAATCCTCAAGCGTCTCCTCGTGCCAGTGATCGCAATTACACTACATACGGAAAAGAAGAGGAAGCGTCGTCCTATACATGAGCATGATATAATGCCTGGCATCGTTGGTATCGCATATAAATAGATGAATCCTCACTTCCTAAAATACTTGATGGACCCAAAAACAGGGGAAGAATTGTCTATACAAGGCGACTTTCTCGTATCAAAGAGCAACCGTTACCCTATCGTCCGTGGTGTACCACGCTTTGCAGGCTACAAAGACGACAAAAACTATACAAACAGCTTTGGATACCAGTGGAACAAGTGGTCTCAGATCCAGTTCGATAGCTACAATAAAGGCAAAAAGATGGAAGCCTACACTCTCAAGATGTGGAATCAGATCAACCATACCCCTGAGAGTCTGCATGGACAAGTAGTTGTTGATGTTGGTTGTGGACCTGGGAGATTCATAGAGACGATCAGAGACAAGGGTGGTATCGCTATCGGTATCGATATGAGTGACGCAGTCGAGGCCGCTGCAGATTTTTTCAAAGATGACGAAAACGTACTCATCATCCAGGCTGACGTACTGGAGCAACCTATCAGAGACAATTCTGTCGACGGGACTTTTTCTATCGGCGTACTTCATCACACAGTCAATCCTGAAAAAGGTCTAAAAGAAATGGTACGCACTCTAAAGTCGGGAGGCTGGATAGGACTATCGCTATACGGAGTCGGTGGGTACTACGATAACTTTATTGTAAATCTTTACAGAAAATTCTTTAAGAAAATCTGGCCTATTTTCAAACACTACCCACCTCTCATCTACTCATACATTACCGTATATACATGGAAAGCGATCCTCAAAGTACCTGGACTCCGCACACTCCTGCGACCTTTTAGTGAGTTCACTCCATTTATGAATATAAAAGATATCGACTGGGCGGTGCTCAACACGTTTGATAGTATCACTCCCTCAAATCAATCAGGCCACACCGTGTATCAGGTATATCACTGGATGAAAAAAGCAGGACTACAGGATATAGAACCTAGTAACTGGGCAGGCGCGAGTCTACATGCCAAAAAATAGTCTATACAAAATCCTACAGTTTATAAAAAATCGCTTTGCTCCACGCGGTGCAAAGATCAGTTTTGCGCAGTACGGTGAGGACCTCATCATCGTTGCCGCGTGTAAAAAGCTGGGCCTTTTAAACCCTACCTATATCGATATCGGGTGTCATCACCCTATTTTCGGAAACAATACCTTTCTCCTATACGAACAGGGCTCACACGGAACTGTCGTAGAACCTAATCCTGCAATTAGTAAAACAATAAAACAAAAACGACCTCGTGATATCGTCATGGCCATCGGAGTGGGTGCGACCACGGGTACGATGCCATTTTATATGTTTGAACATCGCAGTACTCGAAATACTTTTTCAAAACAGCAGGCCCAAGACTGGCAAAAGATCTCTGGCGAGCATCCACGAGAGATCCAGGTGGAGGTAAAGACTCTGAACGAAATTGTGACAGAAAAGTTCGACATTCTTTGCATCGACGCAGAAGGATATGATTTTGATATTTTAAGTACGTACAATTGGAATATAAAACCGAGCATCATTGTCGTCGAAAAAGGCGAGAGCAAACTCACCCAACTCATTTTGAGCCGCGGCTATACCCCATTTGCCGAAACGCCATCAAATGCTATCTTTATCTATAACAGATAAATAATATGTGTGGCATACTAGGCATCGTCACTACAAATCCAGAAAAAGAACGGATTGCTCGTACTATGGCACAGTCTATTGCCTATCGTGGCCCAGACGCACAGGGTTTTGAGAATTTCTCCCATTGCGTCCTCGGACACTGTCGCCTCTCGATCGTCGATCTCTCAACCGGTGCACAGCCTATGTCTAGTAGAGACACGTGCCTCACTTTTAATGGAGAGATCTATGGTTATAAAGAGATAAAAAAGGGTCTAGACTACCCATTTCGAACGACATCAGACACCGAGGTCATCCTGGCTCTATACGAAAAATACGGCACTGATCTCACCCCGCACCTGCCTGGTATGTTTGCTTTTGCTCTATGGGACGAAAAAAAGCAGACCCTCTTTGCTGCACGTGACCGATTTGGAGAAAAACCTTTTTACTACGCATTTGGGAAAAATGGTGAATTTATTTTCTCATCAGAGATAAAAGCCATTCTTGCATCAGGACTCATCGAACCAGAGATCGATCCTGACTCTGTCTCGCACTATTTACGAAAACTATACGTACATCCATACAAAACAATATACAAAAACATACACACCCTACCTCCAGCACACTCACTCGTATATAAAGATGGTCAAACTGAAATAAAAAAATACTGGCACCTCCCAGAGATACGCAATGACATCAGCCTTGAGGATGCCCTCCCAGAATTCAAACGTCTCCTCACACATGCAGTCGAAAAACAACTCGTTGCAGATGTACCGGTTGGTGCATTTCTAAGTGGCGGACTCGACTCGACCACCATAGTAGGTCTCGCGAGTCAGTTCACTAAAAAAATAAAAACATTTTCATTTGGCTTTGAGGGTACAAAAAACGAGCTGGGCTTTGCAAAGATGGCATCAGACGCATTCCAGACCGAACACTATGAGCTCCACGATCACCACTACAATATCGCTGATCTCATTATGAAAATGACAACAGTGTATGACGAGCCATTTGCTGATAGTTCAAATATTTCCACATACCTAGTATCTGAGCTTGCAGCACAGCATGTAAAAGTGGCACTCACGGGTGACGGTGGGGATGAACTCCTCGGTGGGTATGGGTGGTACAAATCCCTCATCGGTATCAAAGACAAAAAACTTTTTGATTCTCATGCAAAGTCACTTCTCTTTAAGGTACTCGCAAAAGGTGCGATGCGGCTCAATCTAAAAAATAAAGTAGACATTATCTCTGAGAGCAGACGACTGCACTACTCTCTAAACTACCCCGACACCCTCTCCGCACATCGTTCAAGCAATGTGTATTTTAAGGAAAACACCCTCTCTCATACTCCCGATTTCAAGTTGCTCGACACGGTCGATGATGCCCTCCGCGATGATATCGAAGACTACATGCCAGGTGATATTTTGGTCAAAATCGACCGAGCGAGTATGGCACATTCTCTCGAGCTGCGTTCTCCATTTCTCGATGTTCCTTTTGCTGAATTCGCTGCTTCGCTCCCCTTTTCTCTCAAAGTAAATAAGGACGAGGACAAGATCCTCCTCCGCAGAGCCTTTGCCGACATATGGCCAGAAGAGATACGAAAACGCGGAAAGCTCGGTTTCGGTGCACCCGTCTCACTCTGGCTTAAAAAACCAGAGGTACAAGCACTCGTCCGCGAATACCTCGGAGACAAAAACAAAAAAATCTACCAATATATCTCGCCTGATATACAGCACTCAGATTATAAAACCTGGATACTTCTCACCCTATCACTATGGCTCGAAACACGATAAGCGTCATCATGTCGGTGCACAACGGCGCTCGCTATCTCCGCGAGGCCGTTTCGAGTATCCTCAATCAGACAGAAAAAGAGTTTGAATTTATCATCGTCGATGATGCATCTACAGATGAGAGTGAGTCGATCATCCATTCATTTGGTGATCACGAATTATTCAGAGAAAAATCTAGGCTGCAAGAAACGCATATCGAGTGGACTCGACTGGGTATTTTCTCAGGTGGAACGCGCGATTATTGTCGAGGATGATTGTCTCCCCGACCCGACATTTTTTACGTTTTGCGAAGAACTGCTAGAAAAGTACAAGGATGATCCTCAGGTCATGCACATCGGAGGCAATTTTTTCCAGCAAAAGAATAGATCGTTCAAAAGTCAGTCGAGCTACTATTTTTCTAAAATCCCTCATATATGGGGCTGGGCGACATGGAGACGAGCATGGAATCTCTACGATATCGGTATAGAGAAATGGCCAGAATACAGACAAAACAATTTTCTAAAAGATAGATTTAAAAATATTGGAGCATACGAATACTGGAGTAAAGTCTGGGATCAGTATCATGCAAACAAGATAGATAGCTGGGACGGACAATGGTTTTTTGCGTGTATCAGTCATGGCGGACTATGCATCACTCCTACCAAAAACCTGGTCACCAACATTGGTTTTGGCGCAGATGCGACACATACAAAAAAGGATAATGGTGGTGCGGCCATTGTCCTCGAATCCATGCCATTCCCACTCGTGCATCCAGAAAAAACAGTGATCGATATGTATGATGATTTCACTCTACGACAGAATTTTGGTATCGATGAAAAACTATTCTACCGTCTCGTGCGCCCGATCAAGACTCGTTTCCCTCGCGCATACCAAACAGCGAAAGATATCCTGTTGCCATTTTTAGGGAGGTAAACTCCTTGCAGACCGTGTCCCGTCCAGCAAATCCAAATGCTTTTGCCCGCACTGGATCGAGGAGTGATACGATCTTTTCTGCCAGCATATCGATATCTGTCGGAGTGACAATATATCCGTTTACTCCGTCGACGACGATTTCTTTTGAACCACCATATATGGTTGCCACCACTGGTTTCCCTGAAGCAAACCCCTCTAGATTTCCATTCGGAAACGAGTCAAAACAAAGCGATGGGATGACGATGAGATCAGCTTTTTTGTACTCTTGTTTCATCTCTTCTTCGCCAAGCCATCCCGTAAATATAATGCGGTTTTCTATACCTAGAGAACGAGATTTTTCCAGCATCTTTTCTGCATACGAATCTTTTATTCCCGCGACTACGAGTGTCGCTTGTGGGACCCTTTGCAATGCCTGAAGGAGTACATCCGCACCTTTTACCCCAGAGAGTCTACCCTGAAACAAAATCCGACCAGTTCCATATGTATTACTCACTGACCATTCATTGACATCGATACCGTTGTGCACCACCGAAACGTCTTTGATTCCATTTGACTCGAGTGCAGTCTTGAGCTCGTTACTCACCGCTATCACTTTTATTTTATTCAAGACAAAACGGACAAATCTATTGTGAAACGGATTGTACCGTTTTCCAAATTTTTCTTTGAGCATTTTTTCGTCTACTGTATACGTGCCTGTCTTTATAAACTCGGTGAATGAACCAGGATAAAATGGCATGATGTCGTGGCAGGTTAAAAATGTATTTTTTGAGATGAGGAGTGATGCATATGAAATATTGTAATGAATATTATGGGCATGGACGATATCTGGCTGATATTCTTTTATTGTCTTTCTGACTTTAAAGAATAGAAAAGGGTTGAATAGCGAAATATATGACCGCCATCGAGGGTGGTAGTACGAGTGCACAAATTCTACCTGCATACCGTCAATCGTATGCATACCGACATGATTTCTGTCTTTTACTGTTGAAAGTACCCGGACAACATGACCTTGTTTTACAAATTCTTTTGAGAGGCGATGTGCCATCACCCCGGCACCGCCGAGGACATGTGGTGGAAAATCGTCAGTCAGGACTAAAATTTTCATGCAGTGAGTGTACTATAAATTTTGGTAAATTGCTCTGCTTGGTGCTCGATAGAATTTTTTCGTGCCCAGTCAAGACAGTCGTCTGGAGATATGGTTTTTGACTGTAGTATTGCATCGATTTTCTCGGCAACGAGCCGTGAGTCGAACTGATCGACGATATAGCCCGTCTTTCCATCGACGATGGCATCCGACACTCCACTATCGTTTGGGCCGATGCACGGCACCCCATAGCTATTTGCCTCTAAATATACCAGGCCATACCCCTCAAAATCAGCTCCATTGTTCGTCGAAAGCATCAAAAATAGGTCTGATTCCTCGTATAATGCCTGTAGCTGCGCATGATCCTGGCGACCCAGCAGAAAGACCTTTTTCTCAAAACCGAGCTCCTGGATGCGTTTTCGAAGCACCTCTACATACCCATCGCCTTCCTTAAAAGAACCGACGATATTGTAGACAAAATCTGTCTTTACAAACTCCAGTGCATTGATCGATTCGAGGATACCTTTTCGTGGTTTTATCATCCCCACCATGATGATCTTTTTTGGATTATTCTCTTTTGGAGTGTGATGTGGTGGAAACACTTTTAGGTCGATTGCACCGCCGACAAGGAAGATTTTATTCTCGACATATTTCATCGCATTGATCGATGTCATGTGAGTGATGAAATGTTTTTTTGTAAACTCACTGAGCGCGATGACCGCATGTAGTTTTTTGTACATGAATGGTGTGTATAGCTCGAGTAGTTTTCTCTTTATCCCTTTCACGAGAATCGGTAGGTATGCAAATGTGCTATGCGCATTCAAGACTATTTTTGTCTTTCCTAATTTCAAAAATGGGATCATGGTACCGTACGGTTCAACTACAAACTGTATGATGTCTGGTTTAAAATCAGCAATAATTTTATTCACCTTTAGCGCAGAGAAAAATGCCTGCACTGGATTTGCGACATATTTGAGTGGATCGACGAGACCATCCTCTCGCTGCACGATACGCACTTCATGCCCCTTATCACTCAGTCCGGTCGCGAGATCGCGCGCATATCGACTCCACCCAGTATCCCCTTTTATATGATCCGTGACGAGTATGATTTTCATTATAATGATTTTAGAAAATGTAAAATGCTTGCTGCTCTATTATCCCACGAATATCGCAGGACGTCTGTCTTTGCCTGCTCAGCTCGTTTTTTTGCCTCCTCAGCATTATTCAAGACGTAATTTATGGTCTTTGAAAAAGAAGCAGGATTGTCAGCTTCTGCAAAAAAAGCATTGCCTTCATTGAGTACCTCTCGCAGTGATGGCAGATCCGAGGCGACGATAGGCACACCACTCGTCATGTGTGCAAAAACTTTTAGCGGTGAAGTAAAATATTTCGATATATCACTCTTGCCCGAGTTTGGGACGACCAAGACATCTGCCTGCTGCTGATGAAATGGTAATTCGGTATACGGTTTTTCCCCTAGGAAATGAACATGTGGGTATTTTGCTTTTATAGCTTGATCCGCTTTGCCGATAATGACTAATTTTGCTTGGATATCTGTTTTCAGTAAAGTATCTACTCCCTTCCACCCATACAGCGCACCAATATACATCACGGTTTTTTCTGGATTTTTACGTGGAACAGTCACAGAGAACTCGGCGAGATCGACCGCGTCATGTGCAACAAAAATTTTTTTAAAACCTTTCCGTTCATAAAAATTTTTTAGCCCTTGTGATATGGCGACGATCCCAGAAATACGCATTAGTTTTATGATTGGATTAAGTACTCCATCATGCACCTCCCACACTTTTTTCTGCGGCCAGAGCCACTGATCAAAGAGAAGAAAATAGTCGCGTGAATAAACAACATCTGCCCTTATTTTCCAGACGAGGTGTGCTGCCATTTGAGAAAACCAGATATTCATAAGAAAAAATCCTATCTTTCCGAGGAAAAATAGTTCGGGGCAATATACATATCGTACGTCAAAATTTCGCTTTACGTTGTAGTAGGCAAAGGGATCCTGCTGGATAGTGCGATTTCGCGACGAGACGATGAGAGTGACCTTTGCACCATGTCGTGCAAACGCCTCACACGTCTTCATGATCTGCACTCCGTGTGCTTTTTCGGTGGGTAGTCGAATATTTGCGAGGTAGGCTATGTTCATATAGTTGCGAGTGCGTTTTTGAAACGACCATGATGTTCAATGATTGAGATCTTGTACCCGAGCTCTTTTAGCATGGGTGAAATATCGTCTGTATTTATTTCAAAAATAATATCTGGTTTCCCTCTTTGTAGTGTCTCCTTTCCACCTTTTAAAATAAACTCTTCGTACCCCTCTGCATCGAGGATCATGAGGTCAGGAGCTGCTTTCCCTTTGAAAAAGTTGTCGAGCGTATCGACATGCACGACTCCTTCCCCATCGTGTGTGCGGTTGGTCTCGATAAAAGAAGACTGGCCAAAATCAAAAAACATTTTTTTATCCTCTATTTTTTCTCCGAGGCCACTCGGTACAGCTTCTACATTGAGTCCTTTTACATTTTCCTGAAGTCGAGTAAAGTTCTTTGGATTTGGTTCAAAGGCATATATTTTCGCTTGTGGGTTTTTGTGCGAAGCAATGACAGGATAGTAGCCGATATGTGAACCAGCTGCGATCACTACCTTTTTCTTTGGTGCGAGCTCCGCTACTAGTTTTGCTGTAGCTGGTTCCCACGCATACTCGACATAGTCGCTATAAAAAAGGAGGCTTTTATTTACCATATCCTGCATATCACCATAGACACGGATCGGTATACCCGGTACGATGTCTACCACAGTTGAATAGTTTTTGAAAAGACGGCTCGCGAGTGGCCACAGGATGAGATCATCCAGCTTTCTCGATGGTGAGAGGTGTAGTACGAGGGAGAGGAAATGTCGAATCATAGACATGGTGTAGGCGTTTTGCTATATATTCTGGGCTATTTTCGATGACACTATGTATGGTATCACGTTCGCCTGGTTTCTCTAAATGCTCCAAAATATGTCGCAATTCTTCATCAGTTTCATATACATACCCTAGCTCGTCAGTAACGATCTCTGCACACGGGATATTTCTCACGATCACTGGCACATTGTACGAAAGCGAGAGAATGAGCCCACCCGAGGTGAGCTCGGAATCGTCATAATAAAAGATGGAATAATCTGCCTGAGCCAAATATTTTGATATTTCATGATCGGGCACGAATTCATTTCTTATTTCGACGTTCGGGTGTATACCAAGAGACTCAACATATTCTGGTTTCCCTTTTCCGATGATGAATAGTCGCACCGGTAGATCTTTTACTGCTTCGATCAGCTTTTCATTACGCTTGTATGGCGCGATAGCACCGAGCGAGAGGAGGGTGATAAAAGGAGTGGCCACTTTTTCTTTACGCGGACCGTAGGCACCGACATAGTGTACGTGTGGAATATAGAAAACGCTTTTATGACGTATCGCCACACTCCTTTGTTGGATGATGACTGCATCAGTAAAAAAGAGGAGTATCGCTCGGACTATCTTGTCGATATGAGGATGTTTGTAATCATGCGCAAAATTGTTGTGCAGTGTCCAGACTATTTTGGCATTGTAGTAGAACTTGAGAAAAATATAGTAGAAAATCTTTTTCGGTGCATACCAGTGTATGTGTAGAATATTTTTTTCACCCCTCTTGAACGTGTCGTTTCCAGAAATATCGAGAGCCTTGAGCAGAATCTCGATGTACTTGTTGTTTTTATTGTGTGATGGAACCCATTTTATATTCATTGCATTTCTTTTACGAGACGCTCGACCAAACGATGGAGATTGTGATTCTGTACGACGTAGTCACGTCCACTCGGTAGTGGTTTTTCGAGTGCGAGCTGTATCTTTTCGGCAATATCTCCAACTGTACCGTCAGTCATATATGCATGATCCTTGAGTGCAGGATCGACACTCACTACCGTGAGACCACACGCAAGCGCTTCGAGCACTACCTTGTCGAGACTGCCTGTTTTGCTGTTGTGTATAAACACCCTAGCTTGTCGATACATGTCCGGCAATTCTTTTTGAGCAATAGGACCTGTGAGTGTCACTCCAGAAAACGCCTTTAATTCTCGTTCATACTCCTTGTCATCAGGTGTGATCGTACCTCCAACAATGAGTAATTCGTTTGGGACCCTTGATTCGAGATAGGCCTTTGCAATGTCTACCTGTCCCTTTATCCGACTGATACGCCCGACCGCAATGAGTTTGTCACCGAGGGTCGGAGCTGGTGTGAAATGATCAGTGTCGATACCGTGACTGATGACGACTTTTTTATCAGAAGCGATTCTAAAGCTCTCAGGCGACGCAGTGAATACTTTTTTTACCAAATGCGTAGCAATATGGAGTGACGTACTCACCTGCTTGTGCATATACCAGAGGTATATCGGTTTACCAAAAATATCGACGAGCGGTACATAGATCTGATTCATATGTACAAAAATGAGATCGAAATCGAGTGTAAATAAATATTTGTACAGTCTAAAAAGATATTTGATCCGTGACTGACCGTGCTCCTTACCCATCGAATGTACACGCACGTTTTCGGGCAATGCATGATGTCCCTCGTATAGACAAATCACCTCTACTTTTTCATAGTGCTGTGCGAACTCCTTTACCCATGCATGGAAAAAACCAAGCCCTCCATCGTTCATATCTATCTTTTGGGTAATGATGAGGAGTTTCATAGTTTTTGTATTATGTCTTCAGTCGACGTGATAATCTCTGCACCCACCTCTTTTGCCACGCCCACATCAGTCGAGAGGATGCGCAGTCCCACTGCCTGTGCCTCGACGAGCGTCATACCGTAGCCTTCAAACGCTGAGGTATTTAAAAAGACATCTGCAGTCTTGTAGTAAGTAGTTGGATCATGCCATCCTTCAAAATATACATTTGGTGTAGAAATATTTTTTAGTTTTTCCACGAGACTTCCCTCGCCCACGATGACGAGCGCATAGTCTGGGAGAGCTGCAAATGCACGAATGGCCATATCGATCTGCTTTTCTTTTTCAATACGCGAGACCATGAGTGCGATCTTTTTATACTGCGGATATTTCTGATGAAGGTCAACCGTGATAGGTGCATTTTTTATTTTTTCAGTATCGACAAAAATCGGTCGCACTTCTATTTTTTCTTCGGCCACATATTTTTTTATCTGATTTTTCACACGCTCAGACACGACCCGGACGTGGTCGGCATAGGTAAAATTGTACTTTGCGAGGTACTTTCGCCAGCTACTTTGCGCATCAAAATCCGTATGGAGCTGGAATTCAAGATGTGCTGGGTGCCGTCGTTTTATGAGAGTTCCGATGAGACCGTTTTCAAATGGATCCTGGCAGGTGATGTGTGTTATTCCTCTTTTTTCTGCCAAAAATCTGCCCAGACCATATCTCCAATACGAACCATACACCCACAGGTTTTGAGCAAGATTTTTTTCTTGAGACGTACCCCGAAGGAGAATATGCACTTCTTCATACTTTTTGGCATACTCGATCTGACGCTGTGCGACAGCGCTTTTAGGGTCCAATATTTTTTTGTCATTCGAGATCATGAGGAGTTTCATACGAGTGAGAGTATTTCTTTTCCGATTTCTTCCCAGGTGTGGGTAAATGTAAATGCTTCTACTTTTTTCTTTTGTTCTGCATAGTTTACATCGTTCGAGAGCCAGTTCATCTTGTCCGCAATGTCTGTAGGATCGAGAGGATCTACGAATAGTGCGCAGTCCTTTACTCGCTCTGTAATACCATTTTCTCGGGTCAAAATAAAGGGCTTGTTGTGGCGGATCGCTTCGAGGATCATATTTGGGCTGATATCTCCGAGCGATACGAGTATGACTGCATAGCACTCCGACATGGTCTTCATCATCTCTTCATACGGCATCGCTCGTGTGATCACCCCTTCTGGGAGCATGTCTAGATTTTTCCAGACGAGCGGACGTGTCGTACCGAGAAAGTCCTTGTTTTTTGTTTCGGACGGAACCTTTGGACCATAGAAATTTTCCACAACAGAAACCTTGGCTGGATTTATGTTATAGACTGACCAGATTTGCTTTTGCCATTCTGTAGAGAAGACAACCTTTGTCGAGAGTTTGACGGCAAATTTTGTTAGATAAAAAATGATTTTCTCTTTTAGATCGAGATCAGTTTGTGTATAAAATTCCTTGAGCAACACTTTCTTTTTTGTACGCTCTACATATCCTTCCCAGAGGAAATCGCCTCCAGTACGAATGATAAGTGGCACTCCTAGTAGTTTACACACGATAGATGCAGGCACTCCTACAGAAAATGTATCGAGAGCGAGCACAAAATCAGCATCCATCACTTTTGGAATAATACGAAACATGTAGTAGAGATGGCGGATCCCCGTCGGCATACTATGCTCTTTTTCATACGTAGCGACGGCGACTGTATGTCCTTCTTTTTTCCAGACCTCCTCGAGGTTCTTGGCATATTGGGCAGGCCCCCCAACACGCGGAGGATATATGCCAGTCGCAATGAGTATTTGCATGGTTACAGTATACTAAAAATCTTCTCTTTCATCTCGCGAGCAACGATATCCCAGGTATACCTATCCTGCACCATCATAAAACCGTTGATAATGAGCCGTTTATAGAGTTTTTTGTCATGGATGAGGAGGTTTACCTGATCGGCGATACTTTGTGGATTTTTTACTTCACAAAAGAGTCCTGTTTTCCCATCGACTAAAAAGTCGACAATGCCCCCGACTGGAGTCGCGATCACAGGCACTCCAGCAGCCATGGCCTCGATAAAAGAAATACCGAATCCCTCAGAAAGCGAAGGGCGAATAAAGATATCTGAATTGTGCAGATACGCAGGCATGTCTTTGTGTGACACATACCCAACAAACACTACACGATCAGTGAGACCTAGATCGACGACTTGTTTGCGTAGCTTCCCTTCGAGCTCACCTATTCCCAAAATCAACAACTTTATATTTGAAGAAAGAAGCGTGAGCGCAGTGATGATATCCTCGATCCCGTTTTTCTTTACCAAACGTGATGTAGTGATGAGGTATACCTCTCCATCTTTTTTCTCAAAAGGGACTACGCGAGTTTCTTTTGAGAAATTTTGTATATCAGCTCCATTTGGCACGATCTCGACCGGACATGTTGCCCCCATACTGACTGCAAAATCTCCGAGATATTTTGATATGACTTGGATGATAGTCGCACGACTAAAAAGTAGTTTGAAAAAAGGCCAGATGGGGCGTGCACGACGCTTTATATGAGAAATCGGATCCCCTTCCTGCAGTGTGAGGATGAGTGGAGTATTTGGATTTAATAATTTGAAAAAGAGCGCAGCGACAAAATGATAGCTCGCCATCATGCACCAGATCGCATCATACTTGTATGCGTGTGCGAGAGTGAGCGCCTGCCAGAGACCGATAAATGGAAAAAGATATTTTTGTAATTCTTTAAAGAAAGTGAAACCGATACGATATATCGTGACGCTCCCTATTTTCTCGACATGTGGGAGTCGTGGATCCATCCGCAACGTGATCATGTCAAAATCATAGTCGATACGATCAGTCAGCTCTTTTATCGCGAGCTCTGCACCACCAACATAGCGTGGCAAATACACCAGTGAGAATATCAGAATTCGTTTTTTCATATCAGTCTTTCAGGATCTTTTCGAGCACGTCTTTTGGTACTTCGTTCACACCTTCTTTTTCTTTTGGAGCTGGTTTTGGTTCTTCCTTTTTTGTCTCTACTTTTGGCTCAGGTTTTGGCATATTTTTGAGGACTGATGCCAGGGCGTCTTTGAGTTGATTTTTACTCTCTGGAGTGATGCCTTTTGGCTGGGGTTTTGGGGCTTGGCTCACAGGTTTTGGAGCTGGAGCAGGTGTAGAGACTGGTGCCGGCTTTGGTGCCTCTGCGATAGGAGCAGGCGCTGCTTTTGGACGAGGCTGTGCCGTAGGTGCTTTTATCGGAGCATGCCAATCCACGATATTTTTCTCCACCTCAGCGCGCGGATGCGAAAACTGTTGTCGAGACATCTCGATCACCTGCTGGACAAAAGATGTGGTCGCCTGCGGGATCGGTGGCAAGGTCGTAGCCGAAAATGGTTGTGAACTCACTCCATCGATCATCAATTTCAAATATATCTGTGCAAAACCGAGGTTCACGATATCCTCCATCGTAAACTGTGGTGCAAATTCCTTTTCCAAAACTTCAGCATCAAAGGCTCCGACGCGAAATACGATCATCGTGCCCACGTTTCCAAACACCGCACTACGCACCTCTTCTTCCATCTGCTCGATATACTGATGAGCAATGGTGAGATTCAGCTTGTACTTTCGTGCTTCTGACAAAATGTCAGCAAATGATTCGTTTGCAAAGTTTTGGAACTCGTCTACAAAAAGATAAAAGTTTGGTAGAGTTTTTAGCACTCGATCTGGCACATCGGCGCGTGACATAGCACCGAGGTAGATTTTTGTAATGAGCATACCACCGAGAAGGTTTGCATTTGACTCGCCGATCTTTCCTTTTGAAAGGTTGACGATCATGATCTTCTTCTGATCCATCATGCTGCGGATATCAAACGAGGATTTTGCCTGACCGATCATGTTTCGGATGAGTGGGTTTGCAGTAAACTGTCCGATTTTGTTTTGGATCGCAGGGACTGCCTCTGCCGCCATACGCTCGGTGTATTTTGCGAACTCTTCCACCCAAAATGATTTTACTGACACGTCAGTGATATTGTCGACTACTTTTTTACGATAGTCTTTGTCAGAGAGCATACGGTTTACACCGAGGAGTGTCGCATCAGGGTACTCGAGGAGCGCGAGGAGCGTGTTCGTGAGGATGTACTCCATACGTGCTGACCATGCATCTTGCCAGATCTTTTTAAATGTTGACATGAGACCAGCTACGACGAGGTGTCGTTTGTCGGGATCGACACTTTCGAGCACATTAAATGACAATGGATGCTCGACATCGAACGGTGCAAAGTACACCACGTCTTTTATACGATGTTCGGGAATATACTCAAGGAGGAGCTCAGCGGTCTTTCCGTGTGGATCGATAAAGGCCATTCCCTCTCCATTTTTTATATCCTGCACCGCCATATTTTCGAGAAGGGTGGATTTTCCCATACCCGTTTTTCCAATCACATAGATATGACGAGTACGGTCTTTTGCCTTTATTCCAAAAGGAATCTTTTTATTTCGCGAATCAGTTTCGCCAAAATACGTGACTAGTTCTTCATTCATTTGGGGAAATTATACCATATAAAATGATTTGGGCGCCCCGCTCTATTGCGGGGCGCCCTCTGGCGTGCTTGCTGCTGTCAGTCGGCCTTCGATGTCGGTGCCATCTTGGGCCCACCACTGCTCCGCCGAACCATGGCGGAGTGATGGAGGTGGGGATGACCAGCGATCTCGGAATCCGGACCACGAACGGAGAGGTCCAGTGTTTTGTCAGGACGGTACGGACTCCTGAGGATGATGGCTGAGATGCCGACTTCACGGCTGGTATCAATTCCCGCGAGTTCCTTTAGATAGGACATGGTGCGATACTGCTGATGGTTGGAGCTTTTATGCCGTCCTTGCGACCTTCGCAACGGATAGAGGCATCTGGATACACATACTATCACTGTGTTGTCGACGTTGCAAATGTATGGTCTGGGGAAAGAAGCGCCCCCGCAGTGTATCGGTTCGATGCATTCCACAACATAAAGCTATCGAGCCCGACATCATAGGTCGCTTTTATCTGTGCTCTCACCTCTACTGGCCCATACGTCACTCCGTATATACTAAAATCCTGGAGCCACGGTCGAAGTTTCTTTATAGAAATTGGTGAAGTAGACGCAACTGTCTCATTCATTTTTTTAATCTTTTTTATACCACCTTCCATCGCATAGTGAATCACCTCGTATGGTTTTGCATTTGGATTTGCGAGTCCGATAAAGTTTTTTGGATAGTGTGATGGATACACCATCGGCCCAACGAAATCAAAGTGTAACAATGCATCTTCGAGAATCTGACCGATGCCGAGGTCGTCAGTGTTGTTTGTGACCAGCCCAAAAAGATCTGCCGAGGTAGGTATATCACCCATTTCTCTGTCTATGTATTCATAAAAACCTTTGAGAACGGCTGACTTTGTTTTACCTTCACTGAAGGGATATGCGATATCGTCCATGTCTCCATCCGTAGGGTATCGAATATAGTCAAAATTGATCTCGTCAAAACCGACATTGTACGATTCTTTTGCTACTGCGACGAGATACTTCCACATCGGCTCTGCGCCTGCGTCGATCCAGCTGATTCCCTTTTCATCTGCCCAGACCCCACCATCACTCTTTCGCTTTACTGCAAATTCTGGATGTACCTTTACCATATGTGCGTCCTGGAAACATGAGAGTCGACCGATCACGTATATTCCTTTTTTATGAAGCTCTTCGATGAACTCTTTTATATCAGGGATGCGTCGATCGACAGAATCAAATCCTTTGAGATATTCGTCAGAGACTTCAAAAGAAATCTTTCCTGTATAGTCCTTGATATCGATCACCACTGCATTGAGCTCGGTATCCTCGATGAGTTTTACAAGGCCGCTACGGATAGACTTTGTCCCCGCCACATACGATGACATATATAGTGCCTTTACCTGAGGTGGTGTCTCTATATGTGTCGCCTTCCAGACAGGAGTAGACGAGGCGACGAGAGCAACAGGTGCCTCATATCGAGCGACTTCGAAACCAGGCAATGCTTGGACGATTGCGATGAGCGCAATACCGAGTGAGATGATCCCAAATATCCAAGCGATGGCCTTCATTTAGGCGATATGATTATGCGATTCAGAAAAAGTGTCTGCATGTGCCTCGTGTGCAGCTGAAATCCGGAAGGCACTCGCTACAATAAACAGACCAATGACCAAAAGCATCATCTGCTTCCAGAAAATAGGAAAACCTAAAAATGGTAATACCATGATAATGACTCCGATAAGGATAATGATTTGGCGTTGTGACATATATAGGCATTATACAGGCACTATTTATTTTATGATAGTATTACGGACAGAAAGGGGGTGGGGAAAAATGCAATTGTTTGTTTTTATCACTAAATTTGGAGAAACTTTCATTGGTCTGGGTACTATCGAATACAAAATCCTGGGCCCAGTGTATAACAAAAAACAATACGTTCATCTGATGGTACAGGGTATGGTTGCCGGTAATATCGGCAGAGACGAACGTGGCGTCCACATCAGCACGTGCCAAACGAAACCACACAGATACAGCCTGTACGAACAGGTGGGAGCGATCAAGACACGAAACAAGTGCAAGATCCACCACCTTACAAATGGCGAAAAGCTCCTCGTGTACACCTGACGCCATCATACCCTCGAAAGGTTGGTGGCTTCACCTTTTATGGATAGACGACGACTACGAATTCCCCTCTCACCTTGTCCTGATTGTTTTTAAAATATTCAAATACCTCTTCTGGAGTTCCCCGCACCACCTCTTCAAACATCTTTGTGAGCTCGCGACCGATCGCGACTTTTTTATTCATTCCGAGTAATGATTCGAGACTCTTTTCGATACGATGCGGTGATTCGTAGAACACACACGCACGTTCACTGTCCATTATCTCTTTAAATAGTGTCTGTCTACCCTTTTTATGTGGCAAAAATCCGTAAAAAGTAAACTCATCGCATGGTACTCCCACGATAGACAGTGCGGTCGTGAGTGCAGATGGCCCTGGAACTGATTCTACTTTAAATCCCGCCTTTAAAACATTGTCCACCAAAAAAGTTCCTGGATCAGATATGCCAGGTGTACCAGCATCAGAAACGAGAGCCAGATTTTTTCCTTCTTTTAGGTATTCTAAAATTTTTTCGATCTTTCCATCGGTACTATGCATATGATAGCTCTCAGTCGGAGTCGTGATCTCATAGTGAGACAGGAGTGTCCGGGTGGTCCGAGTATCTTCGCAAAGGATGATATCCACTTCTTTCAAAATACGAAGAGCTCGAAGGGTGATATCTTCGAGATTGCCTATGGGGGTGCCGACGACGTATAGGGTAGCCATATATGGAACTTTATACTAAACTAACACTATGAACAAGGCAACGGATATCCTATATGTCTCAATAGACCCAGAACGAGCTGGAGGTCTTCCTCACCTATCTGGAAAAGAAACACTAGAGCTCCTAAAAGAAGTCCAGCCAGGATCAACAATTGTAGTTTTCAAAAATAGTCCTGCCATCGAACGATACTGCAAAGAGCACAATATTAATCTTCTAAACCCGAGTGCCGACCTTTCAGAAAAAATAGAAAATAAAATCACTCAGGTAGAATTCCTCGGAGAGCTCGCTTCCCTTTTACCAAAGTACTCTATTCAAAAAGTAAAAGACATCACCTGGCCCACCCCCTTTATTCTCCAGTGGGCACATGGACACACCGGTGAAGGCACCCTCCTTGTGACCGACCTCGCGCAGGTAAAAGACTTCCCTGAGCGTGACTGCAAAATCACCGAGGTACTAAAAGGTCCTACGTTTACCGTAAATGTCGTGGTTGGAAACACTATCGAGATTGGAAATGTGAGCGAGCAGATCACCGGCCTCAAACCGTATACAGAAAATCCATATGCGACTGTAGGCAACGACTGGTCAGTCGCTTCTCCAAAAGAAGAGATCACTGCTATGGCCCAGAAAATCGGAGAAAAAATGAAGGCAGCGGGATGGAAAGGGCTGTTTGGTATCGATGTACTCCTCGCAGACCGACTCTATCTGATAGAGATAAATGCTCGCCAGCCGGCCTCAGCTACATATGAATCAACACTACAAAAAACAAATACTATTTTTGACAATCATATAAAAGCCCTCCTCGGTGAGCCACTGCACAGACACACCGTCATCACCACAGGAAAACAGATTATTGACCGTCGCACTATGACCTGGATACGAACATGATTACAAAACGCATACACGAAAATTCAGCTCGGGTTATCGAACAGTATCAGGGTGTTCCCTATTTTAACAATCGTCGCACCGGTCTCCGCGGCGCTCTGCCAGTGCAGGTAGGAAAAGGGAGTCCAAAAGATATTCACGATGAAGTAGAAATTATCTTAGTAAAAAACAAGCTCGACCCAAACACAGTCGACATACGAAAACTGATGGTGGAGAGCAATATCGGTATCGATTGTTCCGGCTTTGCATATCATGTACTTCAAAAAACCAATTACTCATTCCCCTACGCTGGTGGGTTTATGAGAAAAATGATTGCAAAATTCAATCCAGTAAAAAATATCGACGTAAAAACCTTTGCTCATAATAGTAATAGCAAGATCATCTCACTCCGCGAAGTACTTCCCGGTGACATAGTTACCATGGTCGGAAATGGAGATGCGAGTCGCAACCACATCATAGTCATCGACCAGATCGAATACCAAAACGACATCCCCGCAATCATTCACTATGCCCACTCTATCGCCATCCCCGAAGACGGCCAGTACGGACATGGGGTTCGTGGTGGAAAAATAGAGATTATAAACCCTGACAAGCCACTTACCGACCAAGTCTGGTCCGAGGAGTACCTCAGACAGCGTGGACTCTCGACCACGTGTGAACTTCGCAGACTTGTGGTATCCTAATTTACATGATCGAATCCGTCGCCGCATCTCCAGAACTCTTGAAAATACTGGGTTTTTTGCTGTGTTCATGTGCCCTTGCTTTTGCCTGGGCTCCGATACTCACCCATTTTCTCTACCGTTTTAAGGTAGCAAAAGGAGTAAAGGTAGAACTAGCCATCATCGAAGGACAGGAGGATAAAGCAAATACCCCTGTCATGGGAGGTCTCCTCGTCATCATCACGGTGAGCGTCGTGACCTTTCTCTTCAACTGGACCCCGAGCTTTACCTATTTCCCTATCGGCATTATGCTCTTTTCTGCGGCACTCGGTGCAGTGGATGATCTCCTCAATATCTATGGCTCAAAACGCCGCATCCGCAGTCTCCGCCACACCCTCATCCTCATTCGTGTACACCAGAGCTCTATGACTCGCCTCTGGCTCATCGTCACACTCCCGTGGGCAATATTTAAACGCATTGCACTTCTTTTTGGATCACACACTGGCAAAGGCGTATATGTCCATGAAAAACTCCTCCTTCAGTTCATTGCCGGAGCTATGGCAGCATGGTGGATATACTTCAAACTAGGTACCGCATGGCATTTCCTCAATATCCCTTTCGTCGGAAATGTCGAGATGGACTGGCTCATCATCCCTTTTATCATCCTTGTAGTGATGTTCACCGCAAATGCAGTAAACATCGCTGATGGTATGGACGGTCTCGCGGGAGGTATGCTCATCACCACCTTTGGTGCACTCACCTTTGTGAGCGGCATCATGGGTTTCCAAGAGCTCGCACTGCTGAATGCCACACTCGTCGGCTCACTCATCGCCTACACATATTTCAATATCAAACCCGCCCGTTTTATGATGGGAGATGTGGGCTCACTGGGCCTTGGTGCGATCCTTGCGGTAAACGCACTCGCGATCGGTGAAAATATCACACTTCTCCTCCTCGGCTTTATGTTTTACATCGAAGCCTTTACCGTCATCATCCAGCTCGCCGGAAAGTACATCCTCAAACGAAAGATTTTCAAGATGGCACCGATCCACCACCATTTCGAGCTCTCGGGCTGGAGTGAAGAAAAAACAATCATGCGTTTCTGGCTTATTCACCTCATCTTTGTCATTCTCGGTGTATGGATCACGCTACAGTAAAGTACAACGACGGATATATGTTCACCCGTATTGCTCGGGGTGATATGTATCAAAACAATAGTGTTCGTATTGATCTCTCGCGATTTTCTCTCTCGAGTGAAAATCGTCGCGTCTTGAAAAAGGTGGATCTAAAGCTTGTTGTAAAAGCACTCCCTCTCTCTGATTATGATTGGAAAATCGGTAAAATGGCGAAAGATTTTTATGATGCACGCGATGCAAAGTTTTCAGCAAATAAAATAAAAGAGTTGATCACCACCGAGCACAATTTCAATACACTATTTGATTATGGTATCGGCTACTGTATCGCCTACATGAATGAAGAGATACTCCACTATTGCTACCCTTTTTATGCTTCAGAAAACAAAGATACCGGGATGAACATGATGCTCCGAGCGATCGTCTATGCGCAGGAGAAAGGATTGAAATACGTCTACCTCGGTTCGTTTAATAAATATAAAATGCAGTTTGAGGGAGTGGAGGTATTTGATGGTAAAATATGGACCACACACCCATGAAACACCTTCATGTCATCGGCATATGTGGCGTAGCTACCTCTGCTTTAGCTATCGCTTTTAATAAAAAGGGCTGGAAAGTAACGGGTAGTGACAAAGGCTTTTTCCCTCCTGTTTCTACAGAGCTTGAAAAACACAGAGTGGAGTTCTATGCTGGTTGGCATCCTGAAAAAATGGGTATGCCGGATATCGTGATTGCGGGTACTGCTTCGGGAAGCAAAAACCAAGAAACACAGTTTGCTCAAGAAAAAAATATTCCGATATACTCTTTTGCCGAAGCGATCGGCAAATTCTTTGCGAAGCAAAATTGCATCGTCTGTGTAGGAACATGGGGTAAAACCTCGTCTTCTGCTCTGCTCTCTTTTATTATGGAAGAAAGAGAACCGAGCTATATGTTTGGAGGTGTATCACTTTCACACGAGGCGTCCGCACGACTAACTGATAGCGATTGGAGTGTCTTCGAGGGTGACGAGTACAAGAGCTCGCCGACTGACCCGACAGCAAAGTTTTTTTACTACAAGCCGACTCACCTCCTTTTGACAGCTATCTCTTGGGATCATGCAGATCTCTACCCTACTGAGCAAAGCTATTTTGATACCTTTAAAAAACTGATCGACAGCGTAAAGGGACCTGTCGTCGCACACACCAGCACCCGAGCTCATGTTCCAAAAGCAATCTGGTATGGAGAAACAGATGCAGACTACACCTACAAAGATGTAGTGCAGACAAAAGACGGAATTGATTTTATCGTCACTCACGATGGGACCGACTACCCTATCCACTCACCCATGCTTGGAAAGTTTCAGGCAGAAAATATCACCGGATGCTTTGCTATGGCCCACAGTGTCGGTATTAGTCCAGAAAAGATAATACAGCGAATTGCTGAATTCAAAGGAATGAAGCGACGTCTCGAAAAACGTCTCGAGGGAGCGGTAACTATTCTCGATGATATCGCACACTCTCCAGAAAAGGCTGCGTCAACACTCAAAAATATCCGAGACATCTATAACGGTAAAATCACTGTAGTCTTTGAACCAAACATCGGAGGTCGTGAACGTGCTTCTGCCTATAAATACGACAATGCGTTTAAAGATGCAGATACTGTCATCATCCCCCGCCTCACCAAACTAAAAGTCACTGATGATATGCCTATGGAAGGAAAAGAACTGACTGATACGATTGCAAAGACTCATCCGAATGTAAAATATATAGAAGACGATGAGGAACTAGTGCGAGAATTATCTGGAGATGTTATAGCTTTTCTGGGATCACATGGGTTCCGAGGCATGATAGAAGAAATGATCAAAAAATACCAATGAGACTAAATCTCCCTCCAGACGAATATTACGCACAACTTGCAAAAGTACCTTCTTCGAGCAGCGCTGTAATACGAAATACCGAGGGTGAGTTCCTTATGGTGAAAAGAACGTACAAAGAAGGCTTCATCCTTGTCGGCGGGATGAATGAAAAAGACGAACTACCAACACAAGGTCTCATGCGAGAGATACGCGAAGAGATTGGGATCGAGCTAAATCCAGTAAAAGCAGTCTGTATTGATTTTCTTGTCTCACAACCTTTCAGCCGTGTAAACTACGTATTTGATTGTGGAATCATCTCAAAAGCAGAGATTGATAAAATAAAAATAGATCCTGAGGAGATTTCCGATTTTCAATTTTTGCCAATTGAGAAAGTATTCGAACTTTCAAGTCCGAATACTAAGAAACGGGTTCAAAACTACTTGAGCAACCTAGATACCAACCACTGTATATATTTGGAGAATAGCGAAAATATTGCTATTTCCCTTCGTCAACAATCTCAGTAGAAACGTCGTCCCCTTCGATCTTATTTATAAGGAGTGTGATACCGCACATACTGCATTCAATGACTGCACCTACGGCGAGGTTTGGGTACCCACTTAGGTCTACATTGTTCTTGCACTCTGGGCAAATAGTCTTCATGGCTTTAATTTTTACTTAAAAAAGGTTAGTATGGAAATATGATAACACCGCATGAAGAATATGCAAATCTAGCCGCGGAGATAGGTGTACCTCGCCTCTTTTTCAAGCGTGAGGACCTCCACCCACTAAAGTCTCACAAGGGCCGCTCTATCCCGGTCATGATGGATCACTATATGCAAAAAGGCATATTTCATTTTGCCATTTCCTCATCGGGAAATGCTGCCATCGCGGCCGCCCTGTATGCCAAAGAAAAAAATGTAGAACTCGATATATATGTCGGAAAAAAGATAAACACAAAAAAGCTCTACACCCTCCAGGATCTCTGTGGTGGAAACATCCGTCTCCACCAGGTCGAGAGACCCCTCCAGGCCCTCACACAGAGCGGTATAGCGCCTCTACGACAGTCAAATGATGATGTGGCACTCCATGGCTATGCACCCCTTGCAAACGAGCTCCTGACCATTCCTGGGCTGCAGGCGGTCTTTGTACCAGCTTCATCAGGGACGCTCGCCCAGGCTCTTGCTACCGAGCTACGTTCAGTAAAGGTATACGTGGTGCAGACGACGAGCTGTCACCCGATAGCAGATGCTATAGGTGCGATGAGCGACCAGACCGAGGAGTCTACTGCAGATGCCATCGTCGACAAGATAGCCCTCCGAAAAGAAAAAATAAAAGCCCTCGTCGCCGATGCATATATAGCCACAAATGAAAATATACAGACGGCACAAGCTCTCGTAAAACGACATACGGATCTATCCCTCTCACCAAACGGAGTACTCTCAGTCGCAGGGCTTATGGAAGCGATCTATACAGGTGAAAAACTCGAAGGTACGATCGCCTGCATCATCACCGGAAACTAGAGCTTCTTTACTGCTTTTACAAACTGATCTCCACGATCGCGTGTACTCGTCTGCGGTGGAAAAGCTGGACTAAAGAGCACCTTGCCACCACGATCAGCATACTGACGAGAAAGGTCTACGGCTTCTTCGATATTTTTTGCATATATACTCTCGGGAAAAAGGTTGTGCAGCTGCATGGTACCGCTGCCAGGAATGAGGATGATTTTTTTCACATGGGTCTCGATGGCCTTGCCCAGATCATAGAGATCCTCGGTATGCTGTACCCCGCCTAAAATGAGGACGGTATCGTTCGCGCCTCCAATAGTTCGCAATGCATGTGCAGTCGAGTAAGGACGCACGCTGCGTGTATCGTTGAAATAGTCGATGCCCGAATACTTTTTTACAAATTCGAGGCGTCCCTTTAGTCCTTTGAAGTCCTCGAACTTTGTCTGGATAGTATCGAGATCTACCTTGAAGAGCTCTGCCACACGCAGTGCGAGTGCCATGTTTTCACGGATATGTGCAAAGAATGCAGCGGTATCCCAGCGTGCGGGGATGATCCCTGCCCCGGTTCGCAGCATTTTTGCTTTTACATTTGCGCTCTTTAGTGAATCAATCGTCGCATCATTTCCTATCAAAAAGTTATTGTACGTCTGATACTCGAGGATGGTATGATCCTGCAGGGGTGTAGTGATAACGGCCACGTGAGGACTCATATGCGCCTGTTTAAAAGCACGGTACTCGGCATCAGTGATGCTCGCGAGGACCACATCACCCTTTTTTACTTTTTTCAAAATAGATAGAGTCCCCTGGCTGGGTTTTGCATCGGTATACCAAAATGATTGTTCATCATCAAAAATATCGTCGAGACTGTTATGGATAAAATGTGCGACGGTGCTTTTGCCACAGAGACCCAGGACTCCGATGAGTGTGATGGGTGGAGCGAGTTTGAGCAAAAAAGTACTCGGTGTCTCCACAGCGATACCACGATCGATCGCCTCCTCTATGCATGGTACATCGTACGGCACATCAGGGGATTTCAAAAGGAGGTCCTTCCCCTCGATGAGCTCTCTACCCATATTTCCAAAATAAAACTGGGCCATACCAGCAGCCTGGATTTTGCGTACGGCAGGCTCTATGCGCGACTCGCTACGCATATCAGCCACCGTGACCTGGACACCCATTTTCAGGAGAAAAACCACATCAGGAGCGAGTTCTCCATCCGGACCGAGTCCTACGACGAGGACATGTTTACCCTTGAGAAAGGTTTTGTACGTCGACATTGTTATTCAATAGATTACGTACTTTTATAATTTCTTCAAGCATAGCACGTAATTGGTTCACTCCGTTTGGATCATCATTGCGATAGAGAACAAAAGCGGAAAGTTTGTTCATGTATATCGTATAGATATCATTTAGGTACCGATCCATGAGGATGTCGCTATCACTCCGAGGAGAGTCTCGCAGGATCTTTGGATACGCTATGTGCATGGGAACGCTGTATATTTTGTACATGTTAGTAATGGGCATTGATACTGATAAATTCATCCTTGGTCACGATGACATGGTCGAGGACTGCTATCCCCATCATCTTGCCCGCTTCGATGAGCTGTGTGGTCACGAGGAGGTCCTGTTCGCTCGGTGTGGGCACATTTGAAGGATGGTTGTGCACGAGGACTACTGCGACAGCATTGTGTTCGATCGCAGGGCGAAAGACATCTCGGGGATGAATGATGTTTGCATCTACCGTACCGATACTGATGACTTCGTCGTGGATCACCCGATGATGAATGTTGAGATACAGCCCTCGAAGATGTTCCTTTGGCAGAAAACGCATGTCCTGGACATATTCGTAGACATCTTTTGCACTACGAATAGTTTTAAATCCTGATTCGCTTTTTTGGTACAATCTGCGACCAATCTCTCCACACGCGACGATCTGGCAGGCTCTGTAGAGCGGGATATCGAGATCTGTAGCAAGTTTTGAGGGATTTAACTCTGAAACGAGTGTACGCTCACCGTACTCGCGGACAATACGTGCGGTCATTTCGAGCACGCCTTCTTTGACCGTGCCGGATCCGAGAACGATAGACAGTAGCTCAGCCATGGACAAGATGCCTGGGCCATTTGCAACCATACGTTCGCGTGGCTGCAGGTCCTGCGGCAAATCACGCACTTTTAGTACGTACTGTTTGCTCGAGAGAATTAGGCTGTCTTTTATGCGGTACATCGTATTCATGCACGCATTATAACATCAAGGGATAACCCCGCATGTGAGTTATCCCAAGAATGTTAACAAAAAATTTATTTCGGCCGATGCTTATACGGTTTGGATAGAAACAGAACACTCTTTGTCAGAAAGTGCAATGATCGTATCGCCCTTTTTGATGTGTTTTAGCTTGAGTGCATACGCCTTTGCCTCTTTCAGTCCCTCACCTTTTTTGAGTACTAGTGGGTAGAGTCCGAAGCCAACATTTATCTGGTTTGCGACTACCTGGCTCGTTGTCGCGATGAGAACTGGGCAGTGTGGTTTCACCGATGCGATAGCCTGTGCCTCATCCTGAGAGTCGGTCACCGCAATCATCAATTTTGCATCTCCCCCTTCTGCACATGCGACTGCTGACTCTGCAATGAGATCAAATGGAGTACCGGTATGGATACTGCCGTTTCGGTGAATATGGAAATGTTCACTTGCTTCGATCTTTTGTGCGACACGGGTCATCGTCTGTACTGCTTCGATCGGAAAGTCTCCGAGAGTAGTTTCCTCTGAAAGCATGATCGCATCAGTACCATCGAGGATAGCATTTGCGATATCACTCACCTCTGCACGAGTAGGAACTGGGTTTTTGATCATGGTCTCGAGCATGTGAGTCGCAGTGATCACGAACTTTCCAGCCTTGTTACACTTTTCAATCATCTCCTTTTGTGCCAGAGGAACATTTTCAGCACCGATCTCGATAGCGAGATCACCACGAGCTACCATCACGCCGTCGACGACTTCGAGAAGCTGGTCATAGTTTTCTAGACCCTCTACGTCTTCGATCTTTGCTATGATTTTTGCCTTTGATTTGTTTTTGTCGAGAATGGCACGGAGCTCGAGTGCATCAGCGGCACGTCGTACAAAAGAAAATGCAAAGAAATCTACATTATTTTTGATACCAAAAGCGATGTCTGACTTGTCTTTGTCGGTAAGTGAACTGATAGAGAGGTATGCGCCTGGGAGGTTGATACCACGTCGGCTCTTTATCTCACCACCTACGATGACTTTACAAATGACTTCGTTGCCCTTTATATCGATGATTTCGAGCTTTCGTTTACCATCGTGGATCATGATGGTTCCACCTTTCTTTACTTCTTTTGGAAGTGGAGCATAGTTTACAGAAACTCGCTCTTCATTTCCCATGATCTTTTCAGTGGTCAGAGTAAATTTTTGACCTTCTTTGAGGGTGATCACTCCTTTTTCAAATTCTCCTGTGCGGATCTTTGGTCCACTCAAGTCCTGCATAACAGCACAAGGGAGGCCTGTTTTCTTCATAGCCTTGACCAAGTTGTCTACTTTTCCCTGATGCTCAGCAAAATCTCCGTGAGAGAAGTTCAAGCGCACCACATTCATACCCGCTACTAGTAGTTCTCCTAGCTTTTCTGTCGATGAGGTCGCTGGACCGATCGTACACACTATCTTTGTTTTCTTTGTAATCATAGCCAATCATACTACAGTATTTTGGCTAAAAAATAAAGCCTGATTATCGAACGATAGCGAGAAGCACTGGAAGTAGCCATACCCCTATGAGGAGGAGGACAATGATACCTGCGACTGACATATGACCATTTCCCTCTTTTACTTTTCCGAAAATAGTACGATTTTCACGACTTGCACAGGTGGTGATGACGATAAATGAAGAGAAAGCGAGGATGACCATAGACACGACGGTCTTTGTGATGACGTCCTTGTCAGTGATAAGGTCCCAAATACTCATGATACCGACGAGCGCGAGGATAGCGACTGAGACGATGAGGAGAGTTGAGGTAAAGTATCGAAGTGAGGTAAAGAGTGGGAGGTATGGACTGATCTCGTTTGCTCCTTCGTCACCGTTGCCCATTGATTTTGATGCAAAGAGTGAGATAACCGAAGCAAATGCGACGATGCCGACGGTTGCGAGGGTTTTGATAATGACATCACCTTCGATAAAGTTCCACACACCTAGTAGACACACTAGTGTGAGTACTCCGACACACAAAACAAAGAACAACCCCACCACATCACTTATTTTTCGTCCCATAAATTTTATTAAATATTAATTGACGATATTATACCACGGAGATTTTACATTAAATGCTTGTGTGGTAGTATGGCGGAAAACCGTTCTTTATGGCCAAACAGCTATCTATGAAAGAAAGAGACGGTATCAGCCTTGAGATCATCTCGAAGCGATTGCGTACGTGCTGTGCTGGACAGACTATCGGGCTCGTCTTTGTTCCTCGGCGCAATGCGTTTGGGAAGATGAGCGAGCTCTTTGCGAAATACAGCACAAATATCTGTGTACGTTTTGAGGAAAATCAGCCTAAAACCGAAGAAGAGGCTGATGTGAGTATGGTTGATTCCGCCAGAATCGAGTTCTTGATGTCGAGAGCGCTCGGAAAGCTCAGATCATCACTCATGCTCGGCCTTCGGGGCGCCGTGCAAATCTACATCGGTAAAAAATACCTTATCTCGTTTCCCCTTTCTTATGGAATGTTTTGTGACCTGGTGCGCAGTCTAGATTCGCCCGTTCCACAATTGCCGAAGAAACAACGAGACACGAAAAAGAAACACCAGCTCGATCCGATTTATTTCAAGATGCGAGCCACTGTCCCCTCAGAGGGTTGACCACACGAGTCGCCCTGTGAGGGGCTTCTTCTTTGTGCGCGTACTAGGATTCGAACCTAGGACCCCATCAGTATCAGTGATGTGCTCTACCAACTGAGCTATACGCGCATACGAATACGGTCAAATCTACCAGAAAAATGAAGAAAAGACAACGATTGAGGGCGCCGCGACTTGAAGTCTACGGCGCCCGACTAGTTCACCCGAAAAACGGAAGAGTGAACCATAGCACTACTACGAGCCAACCAGCAGCGAGGATTCCAACAACCAAACATGCCTTCCAAATTATCTCCTTCCAATAGTGTGCGATGAGTACGAGGGGAAGCATGATGAGCTGAAGTAGCTCTCTGTCAGTCAGTCCTTGTCTTTGTCTACGACCCATAGGACCTCCTACGTGGGTTTCGTTTTCCACATTACCCCGGTCAGAATATATTTTGCCGGCAATGCGCATTCAGCCTTAGGGAAAACGGACTGTTATGTATTATAACAAAAACAAGACATCTTGTCAATGTCTTGTTTTGTCCCCTTTTATTTAAAAACTTAATACGATAGTGCATACACAAAACTTTTTCCAGTGGTTCAAAATAGTATTCTTTATTTTGTTCCGTTCATCGGTCCGTGCCTCTATAGAGGGCACCGACCATTTGCTCTTCCTCTCTCGAGCTGAGTGTTCACATTTGAAGTTTAGAACAATTTCTTTTGAATTAACTTTCGTTAACTAATCGACACGGTCAGGTAAATATCTTTCGATACTACCGTTGATCAATTTGAAATAATCCACGAGCAGCTTCCGCTACCCGTGCCTTGTTACGACTTACTCCCTGTCATTGAGTTTACCTTAGGCCCACTAAAGTGAGACTTCGGGTACCCCCAACTCCCTTGAGTTGACGGGCGGTGAGTACAAGACTTGAGAACGTATTCACCGCGGTATGGCTGACCCGCGATTACTAGCGATTCCGGCTTCATGAGGTCGAGTTGCAGACCTCAATCCGAACTGGTGCCACTTTTATAAGGATTTGCTCCGGCTTTTACGCCATTGCGCCCCGTTGTAATGGCAATTGTATCACGTGTGTAGCCCAGGACGTCAGAGGGACATGCTGACCTGGCGTCATCCTCACCTTCCTCCCACGACACAGAGCACAATCCAATTTAATGGATGTATGCGCTTTGTCGTGGGCAGTCTCGCCTGACATATATAACAGACAACGAGGGTTGCGTTCGTTACCCCACTTAAGGGAACAATTCAAACCACGAACTGACGACGGCCATGCATCACCTGCCTAATTGCCTTGCGGCGACAAAAGTTTCCTAATGTCTTCAACTAGGTTTCAAGTCCTGGTAAGGTTCTTCGTTTATCGTCGAATTAAACCACATGATCCACCGCTTGTGCAAGTCCCCGTCTATTCCTTTGAGTTTTAACCTTGCGGTCGTACTACCCAGGCGGACATCTTAACGCGTTAGCTACGCCTCGGAGAGGGTCGATACTCCCCAAAGCTAGATGTCATCGTTTAGGGCGTGGACTACTGGGGTATCTAATCCCATTCGCTACCCACGCTTTCTTGTTTCAGTGTCAGGAGTGCTCCAGTTTGCTGCCTTCGCTTTTGGTGTTCCCTATAATATCAACGCATTTTACCGCTACACTATAAGTTCCGTAAACCCCTCGCATCCTCTAGTTGTACCGTTTCCCTTGCATGCCCCCGGTTGAGCCGAAGAATTTAACAAGAGACTAGTACTACCACCTACACAACCTTTACGCCCAATAATTCCGGATAACGCTTGAGGCACTCGTATTACCGCTGCTGCTGGCACGAGTTTAGCAACCTCTTATTCGCCAAGTACAATCAATATACTTTTTCCCTGGCAAAAGATTTTTACGTCCCGAAGGACTTCATCAATCACGCGGCGTCGCTCCGTCAGGCTTTCGCCCATTGCGGAAGATTCTCGACTGCGGCCACCCGTAGGTGTATGGACCGTGTCTCAGTTCCATCGGTGGGGGTCACCCTCTCAGGTCCCCTAGGTGTCATAGCCTTGGTAAGCCGTTACCTTACCAACTAGCTGATACCGAGCAGGCCCATCCCAAAGCGATAAATCTTTACTCCGAAGAGACCATCAAGTATTAACTCATCTTTCGATGAGGTATCCCTGACTTTGGGGTTGGTACCTACTTATTACTACCTCGTCTGCCGGTGCCCTTGCGGGCCCCTTGACTTGCATGCCTTATCCACGCCGCCAGCGTTCATCCTGAGCTAGGATCAAACTCTAATCATAAATGAACGGAACAAAATAGAAAATACTATTTTATTCTGTTTTCACTGGAATTAATTGTTTTTGTTTTGTGTGTTGTTGACTTGCACGTATGTGAAATGTTTTTACCATTTGCATTTACGTTTTTTGCACTATCGTATTAAATTTTCAAACAACTATTTAAATCCACCTTATCTAAAGGCGTAGAGACTATTCTACTCGCCGTTAGAATAAAGTCAAGCCTTTCTATTTCTTTCGATTTTGCCACTTTTCGATGGTCACCAAAAGGGGTGATCCGAGGAATATAGACGAGTAGGTTCCCGCTACGATACCGACGATGAGAGCGAGTGAAAAGTGGTGTGTAGCCTCGCCTCCATAGATATAGAGCGCTACAAGGGCCAAAAGGGTCGTAAATGAGGTGTTTATAGAGCGGGCCATGGTCTGTGTGATACTGTTTCCCACGATCTTCTCAAATGGGTCTTTTTCGTGATTTTTGAGGTTTTCTCGGACACGGTCAAACACCACAATAGTATCGTGGATAGAGAAACCAAGGATCACGAGGAGTGCGGTCACAAACAGCGTGTCGATCTCATATCCAAGGAGTGCAAACACACCGAGCGGAACAATCACATCGTGGAGTAGTGCGACGATCGCCACAAAACCGTATTTCCATGAAGAAATCGGGTGCGATACATGACGAAATGCATATGCGATAAATAGAACAATGACGATTATGACCAGGATGATAGATGCATACGCTGATCGAGCAGCCTCTCGTCCTAGGACTGGTCCTATAGAGTCAAAACGCTTGAATTCGGCGCCCTTGAGTACCTTTTGGATCTCTACACGCTGCGCATCACTGATAGCCTTGCTACGGATGATAAAGCCCTTGTCCCCTGTCTCTCGTATAGATTCTCCCAATTGAAACGGAGCGAGAGCGCCTATCACTTGAGATCGGTCAGGACGCGCATCTTTGTATTCGAGTTCGATGATACTACCTCCAGTAAAATCAATACTGTATGTGAGACCATGGACAGCGACGAGCACGAGTGATCCTACAACGAGGATAGCTGAGAGTGCGTAAAATATTTTTCTGTATGTGACGACGAACATGTTAGTTTTGTGATCTACTTATTGAATAAAGGAATACCCGTGAAGCGGTGATGGCACTAAACATAGACACGAACACACCGATGATAAAGACGAGTGCAAATCCAGTGATGATCGATGAACTACCGAAGAAATAGAGGATGAGACCAGTCAAAATACTAGAGGTATTTGAGTCTCGGATAGAGAGCCATGCTCGAGCGAATCCTTCGTGCATCGCATCCCACTGATTTTTGCCTTTTTTGAGCTCTTCCTTCATGCGTTCAAAGATCAGAATGTTTGCATCTACAGCCATACCGATCGAGAGGATAAAACCAGCAATACCTGCAGCGGTGAGTGTCACCGGGATGAATTTGAACAAAGCGAGCATGATCACAGTATATACACCGAGTGCGAGTGTCGCGACGACTCCAGGCAGTCGATAGTAGACGATAAGGAATATAGCAACAATGATGAGTGCGACGACTCCGGCTTTTACACCACCGTACAACGCACCTTGTCCCAAAGAAGCTCCAACAGTTTGTGTAGATATAAGCTCTATAGGTACTGGGAGCGAACCATAATTTAGATCGCGGACGAGAGCCTGGGCCTCTTTTATATTGAAACTTCCAGAGATGATCGCCTTTCCGTCTTTTATCTCCTGACGAATAGTCGGAAGTGAGAGCGGCTGACCATCGAGGAATATACCGAGTATTTCACCAGTATTTTCTTTTGTTACTTTTGCAAATAGATCACGGCCCTCGGCATTGAGATCGAGGACGACACCTGGAACATTTGTATTTGGATCAAACTGTACCTGTGCGTGCTGTAGCTGTGCTCCGGTGATACCTGTTGGGATGAGCTTTGGAGTAGTCGAACCGTTTGGCTGCTGCTCGCCCTTTACGATGATGAATTCGAGCTTTGGAATCTTGCCGATCATAGAGATAGCCTGATCGATATCGGTCACTCCAGGAAGTTCTACAACGAGCTTGTGCTCGGCTTCTTTTGAACCGAGGACCCCGCCCTGCTCTACCTGGACGAGCGGCTCAGAAACTCCAAATACGTTTACACGCTTTTCGATGACATTGCGAAGTGCCTGCATCGAAGGACCGATGTCGCTTGCTTGCAACTTTGATACATCTGCCTTGTAGACGAGGTGGGTACCACCGTTTAGATCGAGTCCTAGTTTGAAATCAGACGACTTACTTGTAATGTAAAAGCCAATAAGAACTGACAAAATCACGATAATGCCGGCATATATTCTCGTTCGAATCATAATATGGCTACTATATACTAAATTCCACTTTTAGACAAAAGGATACGGATGGTGCGCAAGGCTATCGTGAGTTCGAGGATGAGTGAGCGGTGTTTGATGTAGTATAGGTCATATGAGAGCTTGTTTTTGGTCTCATCTACACCCAAACCGTGGTGTGCATGCTCGCCATACAGCTGTGCCCATCCGGAGAGTCCTGGCTGGACGATGTGGCGGAGTCCATAATAAGGAATTTTCTCCTCGTACTGCGCTACGAGTGTCGGAAATTCCGGTCGCGGACCGACGAGTGAGAGGTCACCGATGAGCACATTGTAGAGCTGGGCGAATTCATCGAGGCGGCTCTTTCGCAAGAAATCTCCCACCTTTGTCACCCGTAGTGTACTCCCCTCTTTTCCATATTTTCCATCGTCATTGTTGGTCATGCTGCGGAATTTGTAGATCTTGATGATCTTTCCATTTCTCCCGACACGGTTTTGAGCAATAAATATAGGTCCCCGATCCTCGAGTTTTACGAGTGCGTATATAAATGGAAAAGCAATGATAGGCACGATGAGGAGTCCGGTCGCGACCATAATATCAAATATTCGTTTTATCGCATTGTAGGTATAGCGTCTTGTGACTGAGATATTTCGGACGAGCCATCCTTCGTTTACCAGTGAGAGTGGGATTCGCTCAAAGATCTGCTCATACAGCTTGGTCAGTTCGAGACACTGTACCCCTTTGAGAATGAGTGGATAGAGCGACTCAGCATACTTCATCCGGTCGTCGATGATGATGACCTGAATATCTTTATCTAGATTGGCCAAATCCTCGGGAGCGATGGTGCGTGTAATATGGAATGGGTAGCGAGTATTGTGATTTATCTCATGCACGAGTTCCTCTGCCTCCTGTCCTGTCCCGAGGATGACGGCCTTGCTTTTTTCATCAGAATTGATGAAACGGAGTCCGTATATTCTCCAGATAAAGAGGAGCACAATAGAGATCACGAGATATATAAAGAGATTCAACTTTGGGGTGATCGTAAAGAACGGTACAAAGTAAAAGAGGGCTACAGCCATGACTGCATTTGCTACTTGTGAACGGAGGATGACCTGTGAGAGTTTTTTCTTAAAGAAAAGGGTGTGCTGCTCATATAGGCCAGCAATAAAAAATGTGAGGATAGAGAGGACAAAAAGGATAGAAAACGGGCCGATATGCTCAGAAAAGGCCTGGCCACGGATCCAAAGAGTTACGAGGAGCGAGGCAAAGAGGACGCCAATATCCCCCATTAGGAGCACAATATATTCGTCCTGTCTAATGTTTTGCATGTGGAAATAGTATACTATACTGGTATATATGTCTACAGACACCCCTCGACGCAAAATCGCCTTTCTCATAACCAAATCTAACTGGGGAGGAGCTCAGAAACACGTGTATGATGTCGCCACACACCTCGATCCAAAAAAATACGATGTGGTCGTTATCCTCGGTGGCCAAGGATTGCTACAAAAGAAACTGAACGAGGTCAATATACGCACCATCAGCATCGATTCGATGTGGCGTGATATCAGCCTCAAAAAGGATTTTTCATCCCTTGTTGATATTTTTAAAGCTCTCAAGCGAGAAAAGCCAGACATCCTTCATCTTCACAGTCCAAAAGCTGCTGGACTCGGTGCTTTTTCTGCGAGACTACTGGGGATTAAAAAGATTGTCTATACCGTTCATGGTTGGGCTTTTAACGAAGAACGTCCTATTTATCAAAAGACTATTATTGTTGCTTTTTCATGGCTCACCGCCATACTTGCCACAAATGTGATTACTATTTCAAAAAAAGAAACCGAACAGACCAGCCTTTTCCCTCTCATACAACAAAAAATTTCCCATATTCCGAACGGAGTTCGTGATACAACCGTACTAAGGGAAAACATTGCTCGAGAATTTTTTGAACAGAAGATTCAAAGAAGCCTCAAAGGAAAATTTATCGTCGGAATGATCGGTGAGCTACACCCAAGCAAAGGATATATATATGCCATCGAAGCTATGGCAACTATTGCAAAGACCCACCCTGATATCATCATGCTCATTGTGAGCTCTGGAGAGCAAGAACAAGTTTTGCGTAAGCTTATAGAGAAAAATAACCTCCATGAACATGTATATCTCCTTGGTTTTATCGACAATGCCCCCCACTACGCAAAGGCGTTCGACCTATTTCTCATGTCTTCGATAAAAGAAGGCTTGCCCTACATCATCCTCGAAACCGGTATTCTCGGTCTCCCTACCGTCGCCACTACCATAGGTGGTATACCTGACGTGATCGATGATATGCGCTCGGGAATACTCATCCAACCACGCAAATCCCAGGAAATTGTCTATGCAGTCACGTTTATGCACGAACACAGTGACCTTCGACTCGAATACGGCAGACATCTCGCCAAAAAAGTAAAAACTGATTTTAGTATACAAAAAATGATCCAATCAACCGAGAAGGTATACGGACCTATTGAGGCCCCAAAAACTCATTCTTCATAGTTTCTTTGTGAGCGGTGCGAGCATATTTACGCATACCCATAAGTATTCCCAGCGCTGCAAACTCAGTGAGGAGATGACTTCCTCCATAGCTCAAAAACGGTAGTGTGGTACCTGTCACAGGAAGTACTCCGATATTCATTCCCACATTGATCGCAAAGTGAACGATAAAAAGTATCCCTACCCCCATTCCAAACAATATTTCAAAATTTGTCGCCCCAAGCATCGCATTTACAATAACTCGATATACCACCAAGCCAAAAAATATAAAAAGTAACACGACGCCGATAAAGCCCCATTCCTCGGCAAATGCCGCAAAGACAAAGTCTGTTTGATACTCGGGAAGAAAGCGCAGGCGTGACTGTGTACCAAATCCGATCCCCTTTCCGGTCAATTCCCCAGACCCCACCGCAATCGTTGACTGGTAAGCGTTATAGCCTGTACCACGGATATCTGCGAGGGGGTGGATAAAGTTTTTGATACGGTTTTTCTGATACTCCTGAAATCCGTAGTTCCATAGCCCCACAAAGGCAACAAGTCCGATGAGTCCTACTGCGAGGATGTGTTTTTTTGAAATACCAGAGACGAGTACCATGCCGAGCCAGATAAAGAAAATGATGATAGCCGACCCAAAGTCAGGCTGAATGACGACGAGGAGAAAAATCGTACACGCATAAAAGCTCGACACCAAAATGTGTCGGATATTTGCAATCTCTATATGTCGCCGCGAGAAATACTTTGCGAGGATAATGATGAGGAAAAGCTTGATGATATCGGACGGTTGGAACGAAAAGTATCCGAGGTCAAACCAGCTCTGCGCACCCTTTGCTACATATCCAAAGACAAAGAGGATCAAAAGAAGGAAGCACGATCCCAGATAGAGACTTGTAGCTACCCACGTACGTCGCAAAAATCGATAATCGACTTGGGACAAGGCAAAAAATACTACGATAGCAAAGATGATCCATATGATCTGACGGGTAAAAAATGGACTCGATGCAGCAAACGCATTCATGGTCACCAAACCCGCACCCAAAAGAGGTACGACGGATCCAAATAAAATCCAATCAATATCTAAAAATCGACGCATTATTTTCCAGTATTAATACTCGGGGTGATCTCGGTAGTGAGGACTCCTGTTTTTTCTACTGGCCAGGTAAAGAGGACATTTGTAGATGAATTGCGTAGGAGTCGATCTACTTTTGTGCGTGAGAATCCTATCTGGTTCTGATTTTCATCATAGAGTATTGCGTACACGAAAAAAGCAGGATAGTCCTCGAGCGTAGTGTTGCGAAGTGTGGCAGTGAGTGTCGATGCACCAGACTCTGAGACGAATTCTTTGTTTGATACGATGATCCCATCATTTTGAAACGAGGTCTTTTCCCAGGCAATAGGACGAGTAAATTCAAATGTCACGAGTCCTGGAACACTTTTATCCGTCCGTATCGCTGATTCAAATACCAGGGTGTTTTTTCGAGCCGGGAGAAATGTGACCCCCGAACGCTCGGCGATGAGGCGTGCGTCCTTGTCATATACCTTAAATACATACGGTACGTTTTCTGCTTTGCCATCAAGGTTTGGGTTTACCACATAGGCGCCGAGGTTGTAGATCCCATCCCCTATTTTATCGACACGTGACCATTGGATACGAGGAGAGAGGAACGCACTCGCACAGACTCGAGGACATCGTCCCCCACAGTCGATTCCCGTTTCATTTTGATTTTGCTTTCCGTCAAAGCACGTAGGAGCAACATAAAAGATCTTGAACAGTGGTAGCCCCACCGCAAGTATAACGACGATAAGTACGCCGTACCCCCACATAGATTTTCTCCGTGATGACCAACTCATGTAGAGATTATATATTAAACACTCTGTTCTGGCGACTAGCTACTTTTGCCTCATAGAGACTATCATCGCCGCTACTACGTTTAACTTCCGTGTTCGGAATGAGAACGGGTGGTTCCATAGCGCCGAATCACCAGAACAGAATATTGAATATATGGGTTTTGTTAAAAACAGTACTAAATTAAGTACATAATTGTGGTTTCTAAATTTCCTAATAGGATTCGATGGATTAGTACTTCTCGGCTAAACACATTGCTGTGCGTACACCTAAAGCCTATCAACGTAATCATCTCTTACGGATCTCAAACGATTCCTAATCTTGGAGCTGGCTTCCCGCTTATATGCTTTCAGCGGTTATCCATGCCCGACATAGCTACTCTGCGTTGCCCTTGGCAGGACAGCAGACACACCAGAGGTCAGTTCAACTCGGTCCTCTCGTACTAGAGTCAAATCTCCTCAAGAATCAACGCCTGCAGTAGATAGGAGACCAACCTGTCTCACGCTTGTTACCAACGATTGCTCGTTGCAATGGACTATAGCTTCATCCTTGCGGATGGTCGATGTTTAGTCTCTACGGGTGTCTTGCGACTTCCCTCGGTGTCCTCATCGGTACGGGCGTACCTAGAATTCACCGATACTAATCGACTTGATCACTTCCATATTTCTATGGAGGACCGCCGTGTATGATTGGTCTAACTTCCTAACTATTATTATATTTGTTTTACCTTATATTATTTTAGACGAAAAAGACTCGAAGTGATTCAGACTGTTTAACAGTCAAAGATCACAACACTCTTCTTCTACTCACTTGCATTTCTCACACTCGAGACCGTGTCGTATTTAACTACTAAACGGTCTGAACCCAGCTCGCGTAACTTTTTAATTGGCGAACAGCCAAACCCTTGGGAGCTTCTCCACCCCCAGGATAAGTTGAGCCGACATCGAGGTGCCGAACTGCGCCGCCGCTATGAACGCTCAGGCGCAACCAGCCTGTTATCCCTAGAGTAGCTTTTATCCGATAATCTTCCCCCGCATCTAATGCGAAAGGTCGGTTCACTTAGCTCTGCTTTCGCATCTGCTCGACAAGTACGTCTCACAGTCAAGCCAGCTTGTGCCTATACACTATCGCCATGGTTTCCATTCACGGCTAGCTGACCTTAATAGGCTCCTCCGTTACTCTTTAGGAGGATAGCGCCCCACTAAAACTGCCCATCATCCGCTGTCTCACGGTGGTTTTTCCACTGTGGTTAGAATGTATATCAATTAAGAACGGTGTTTCATCGTCGGATCCACCCACCCCGAAAGGTGAGCTTCAAATCCTACCGTCTACGCTACGCATAATAAATATACACTCAACGAAAAATTGCAGTAAAGCTTCTAGGGTCTTTTCGTCTAACTGCAGGTAACCGGCATCTTCACCGGTACTGTATTTTCACCGAGCAAGTCTCCGAGACAGTTCTCCAGTCGTTACACTATTCGTGCGCGTCAGAACTTACCTGACAAGGAATTTCGCTCTACTATTCCTTTAAGCACAGTAGGACTCTATCTTCATCCTTCCCTTTCGGAAGTCGGATGTGTGGTGCTGGTCTCTATTTGCCCACATGGACTCCACAACTAATTTCTTAGATTGCAGGTAGCTTGTTTATGTAACATATTTGATCTGTTTTCTCTCAAACTACACTTTTGCTATATAACAGTCCTAGTCCGTCTCGGCTCATCCGAAGATAAACCGAGAACCTTAGGACCGTTATAGTTACGGCCGACATTCACCGGGGCTTACAACAGTCAGCTTGATATAATCGCACCGCCGTTGTTTGACCTACCGGCATTGGTCAAGTGTCACCCCCTATACATCCACTTACGTGTTCGCAGGGAGCTGTGTTTTTGATAAACAGTCGCCAGAGATACTTTCGCTGCGGCCCCTTGAGTAAACAAAGGGCAAGCCTTATTCCGAAGTTACGGCTGCTTTTTTGCCGAGTTCCTTGGAGACCTCTCACTCGTTCGTCTTGGGCTACTCGCCCTGATCACCTGTGTCGGTTTGGGTACGGATTTTACATGAATAAACTTAGAAGATTTTCTTGAAAGCGCGCTTTGCATCATCACCCAGGGCGAACCCCGAATTTTATACGCTACTTAGACCCGATATTCAAATCAGTCTCCGGATTTACCTAGAGAGCGTCCTTATAGAATAAACTCAAATCCAATAACAAGCGATGCATACTGCACTTCGTCCCTCCCTCATTTCACATAAAAGTCATGGAATATTAACCATGTGTCCATCGGGTACGGCGTTTGCCATCCCCTTAGGCCCGACTAACCCTTCGCTGATCTACATCGCGAAGGAAACCTCGATCTTTCGACGTGCGGGTATCTCACCCGCATTGCGGTTACTTGTGCCAACATTCTTACTTCTGTACGCTCCAGTATGGGTCACCCCTTTACCTTCAACGCAGAACAGAAAATTCTCCTACCACGCGATCTTTCCGAAGAAAGAACGCATCCTCAGTTTCGGTACTATGTTTAAACCCCGATTATCTGCGGCGCAAAATCTCTCGATGAGTGAGCTGTTACGCTTTCTTTAAATGATGGCTGCTTCTAAGCCAACATCCTCATTGTTTAAGAAATTTCACCACCTTAAGCGTACTTAACATAGATTTAGGGACCTTAAATGGAGATCTAGGGCTGTTTCCCTTTTGACGCATGGAGCTTAGCCCCCACCGTCTAACTGCTAGACAAATTGACCACGTGTATTCGGAGTTTGATAGGTCTCGGGATCTTTCGACCTGTCAAGACCTTCCAGTGCTCTACCCCACGTGGGTACATCTAACGCTAGCCCAAAAGCTATTTCGGAGAAAACCAGCTATTACCAAGTTCGATTAGCTTTTCACTCCTTACCTCAAGTCATCGAAGAGAATTGCACAACTCTATCGTTCGGACCTCCCTTTTGATTTCTCAAAAGTTCATCCTGCTCAAGGCAAGCTCACCTGGCTTCGGGTCTTTAGCATATTACTATCGCGCTATTCACACTCGGTTTCCCTATGGCTCCAGTCTCTCGACCTTAGCCTGCAACATGCTAAAACTCGTTGGCTCATTCTTCAATAGGCACGCCGTCGCGGATTTGCACCCGCTTCGACTCCTTGTATACATATGGTTTCAGGATTATTTCAACGCCCTTAACGGGCTACTTTTCACCTTTCCCTCACGGTACTAGTTCACTATCGGTCTTTAGAAGTATTTAGCCTTACCAGTTAGTTCTGGCAGATTCCCCCGAGCTATTCGTGTCTCGAGGTACTCAAGAATGGGAACAAAAAAGACTATTTAATTTCGTGTACAGGGCTATCACCTACTAGGGCTGTTCTTTCCAGAACATTCTACTATTAAATAATTTTGTAACTTTTCTGATATAAATATCACGTCCCCACCTTACAACCCCCATCCTTTATCATACGAAACACTTTCGTGCGCCGTATGATAAAGGATGAGTTTGGGCTATTTCGTTTTCGCTCGCCGCTACTTGCGAAATTCATAATATTTGTCTCTTTTCCTCCTGGTACTGAAATGTTTTACTTCCCAGGGTCTGCTCATACAGTCAAGCTGTATGTCTCTCTCGAAAGAGAGGGGTTTCCCCATTCGGAAATCTTCGGATATAACGGTCACTAGGCACCTCCCCGAAGCGTATCGCCGCCTGTCGCGTCCTTCATCGCCTTCTAAAGCCAAGGCATCCACCATATGCACTTAAATTTCCCATTAGGAAATCTAAAAACCACAATTACATACTTAATTCACTTTCTTACCTGTTTTAACTTAAAACCCATATTCAGTTGTCAAAGTTCGCCTAAATTATTTAAAAACCGCTTCTTCGAAAGCGGCCTTCACACATCACTTCGTCGAAGCTAGTATTAAGGCCGTTTTTCGTTAGGATTTAACATAATTTAGTTGTGCTCATAAGTATACTTATCGCTAAAATAAAGTCAAGCAAAAACCCCGCCTTTGGGCGGGGTTTTCTCGAGTGGGTATTAATTACCTGAAACCTCGTGCTTCAATTTTGAGATGAGCTCTGCTGCTGCCTCCTTACCACCTAGGCCAAATGAAAGACCTACTGCAAGTGAAACTGCAACAATAACTCCCATCACCACCATCTGGAGAATCTGACCACCGATACCGAGCTGGAAGAGTACTGCGAGGATAGCAAAGATCCAGATCGCCCACTTTGTCACAGTTCCAAGGAAATTTGCGTGCATCAAGTGTGCTGCTTTTGCACTAGCTACAACGAGCTTTCGTGCTACTTCAGCAATGACGATAGATACCATGAGGATGAGTACCGCTACGATCACCTTTGGCAAGTAGTAAAGCACAACGGTTCCGAGGAATTCATTTACCTGAGTGAGTCCGAGTACATCAAACGATGCAACGAGGAACACTACGATAATGAACCACTTCACAAGTGCGCCTACAAAACTACCAGAATTAAGGTTGTGACCTGAACGGCGAACTACATCTTCTACGCCTGCTGCACGAAGCGCATGGTCAACTTTGATTGATCGGAAAACAGCTTCGACGATCTTTTCGACGAGGACTGCAACTACCCAACCGATAACAAAGATAACTACTGCGATAACAAGACTAGGAACAAAACTAGCGACTCCTAGCCATACCCCCTGCAATGAACGAGTGAAGATTTCACCCCAATTTTCTAACATCATACAATTATATGGTTAATATACTATTAATAATACCCTTATATTATATCACGCTACGAGAGAGACAACCGGTCGACAATCTTTACATGTGGAAAATCCAGTATATCCCTCACGAGCTTGTCATATACCCCGATACGGTACTCAAAATCTGCCGTCTCGAGAGCGGTATACGAGATCTCCTTGCCGAGTTCAGACTCCAAGACTCTAATCGTATTTTCAATACGATTATCATCGAGTTCATCTCCTACGATCATGAGATCTACCCTACTCTCCCAGTCCTGGATAAATACCCCAGCAACTATTAGTGCTTTTACCTTACCTACTTTTGAAAAGCGTCTTGCGATATCGTCATGGGAGTGCAGACTAACAGAGATAAGAAGGGTCTTTAGAGCATTGAGGTATGGAAACTTTTGATCTAGGGCAAATCCCAGCCCCTTTACCTTTTTTACCGACACCTTTTTTTTCTTTGTAATAGTGACTTCCTTTGAAAAAGGCCGTCTCCGTACGAGCCCTACCGCGAGTAACGGTGATAGTTCTTTCTTTGCTTCACTACTAGTCATTTTGCCGCGCTCGATGATTTCATCCAGCGTAAAGATATATTCCGGATTAAAAAGGAATAGTCTCATTATCTTTACCTTTGCAGTCGTTCCGAACAATTTTTCCAATATATCCATGGCGGTTATTCTAGCATACAAAAAAGCCCCGTTTCCAGGGCTTTTCTGTGGTGTTATTTTAGTTCTACCTTTCCACCTGCTGCTTCGATGTCTTTCTTCATCTTTTCTGCATCCTCCTTCTTTACTCCGTCCTTGACGAGAGCTGGTGCTCCATCAACGAGATCCTTTGCTTCTTTGAGACCGAGACCAAGAGCTTCTTTGATAACCTTGATAACTGCGATCTTCTGCTCACCTGCTGAAGCGAGGTGTACCGCAAATGATGATTTCTCATCCGCTGCTGCTGCACCTGCTGCTGGAGCCGCTACAGCAACTGCTGCTGCTGATACTCCAAATTTCTTTTCGAGCAATTTTACAAGCTCGTTTAGCTCAAGTACTGACATGGTCTCGATAGACTCAACGAGAGACTTGAACTTTGCTGGGATTTCTACTGGTGTTGGTTCCATATATTTTATAAATTATTAAGCTTTCTTTTTTGCTATCTCACTGAGTGCCATAACAAATCCCTGTATAGGAGAGTTGATGACATTGACAAACATACCTCGCAATACATCCTGAGATGGGATGAGGGCAATAGACAGCATCTCGTCCTTGGTCATGTATTTTCCTTCAAATACTCCACCAATAATACTTAGATTGTCTTTGAATTTCTTTTGAAATTCATATACTCCTCGAGCTGGAGCAATGAGATCTGTACCATATGCGATACCGACTTCACCGACGAGCTCTGGCATGGTCCCCTCGTATTTCTTTGCATCGAGCGCACGTCGAGTGAGCGTCTTCTTTGAAACAAAGAATCTTACTCCATCAGCTCGTAGTGTATTTCGAAACTTTGTCGTATCTCCCACTTTTAGACCGTGGAAATTTACGAATACGATAGACTGTGCATCCTTCATCGCCGCATCAAGTGTTGCGACTACCTCCTTCTTTTTATTTTTTGAAAGTGCCATACTGTTTTTTTAGCGTATAAACGACCTTTAGGCTGTAGAGTTACCTCGGTAGGACTTACTGATGCCTACGTTCTTTGGCCTATGCGGACATACTACCCCCTGTGCTTGATCCTGTCAATAAACCGCTTTATAACGCGATGTTTCCAGGGTTTATTCTTTCGATAAGGCTTTAGTTCTCGTTCGTATTTGCCATTGCCGTCCTTGTCGAGTTTTAGATTTGTGACTTCAGCTGTACCAGACACTCCCATCTCAATATTTGAACCTTTTTGTACATTTCCAGCAAAAACAGCCACCTCCTCCTGCTCACCAAGTCCGTTCTGTACACTGGTCTCCAGGGTGAAACTGCCCGACCCTGTACCATTTCCCTTTATGGTATAGTCACCCACTGGAAGTATGATGGTTTTCACATCCCCAAAGTCACTATATGTACTGCCAGGTATGTCTTCATCATAAAACTCAAAGAGTCCGGGCTCTACATCTAATTCTCTTTCTCTTTCTAGTACATCGAGCGCTGGACCCGTGTGATTGCCTTCACTGTCATACGCATGGATATCGACCGGTGAGTGCATCTTTACCACTATGTGATCATACTCTTTGGATATCGTGGGGGTTGTGGTGGATATACTACTCTGTATTCCAGAGATCATACTCCAGATCCACGAAAGGACACTGGCACTCTGAGTGATATTTGCATGTGATATACCTTTTTCTTTCGACAAATCAAAGAAGTAACTATTTTTAAATATATTACTACTACTTGCGAGTACCGTACCATCACCGAGTAGAGTCATTTCTGATAACGAACGGAGGGTGGGCTTGTTCCATCCTGTGAGAGAATTTATCTTAGGAAAACTGATTGTGTCGAGTATTTTATGCATGTTTTTTGCTTGCGTAGCGAGAGCAGTATTGAGCTTCATTGGTTGCTTGAGATCCTTCGAAGTCGAGGCGACTCCGGTAGCAGGGGTAGTGAATGTCGATGGCAACAAACCGTAGGCTCCAGGCATATTGGCTCCAAACTTTCGAGCGGTGAATTTGTTCAGTACGATTCCACGTCCCAGAGACTGTCCGTACCCATACTGTAATGCAGCGATGGCCTGTGGAGTGCCTGTATGGGGCACTGCGATAAAGGTGAGTGAATCTATGAGATCTTGTTTGCCCACCTTGGTGAGCTCGGCGAGGAGGGCCTTGGCGACGAGACCTCCATTGCTGTGGCCGACGATAGCAACCTTTCCCGTACGAGAATCTCTTGCGAGCTGTTCTAGAGTACCGATCATCTGCGGAGCAATAGTCGTTGGTAGCATGCGCCAATCATATGGATATGCTTTCCACGCGACAATTTCTTTTTGCCGCACTTTGTCATCGAACATATCAGTGAGATCACTATATATGTCATAGCCGAGGCCACTGGTGAGTATGTTGCCTATACTCACCGCACTCAGACTTTTGCCTTGATTATCGAGGTTAAGTTTTTCGACGTCTGCATTACGATTTGGTGTCCATAGTTGATTGTCCCCTAGTGAAAGCAGACTTGCTTGGAACCCCGGAATAAAGAGCACACTGGAACAGCACATCCCACGAACCACCCATGGATCCACATTTACCTTGCCTATATTTTTAGTTGGGCCTACATTGCTCCCCCACCAGTTGTTTTCTGCCTGAACAGTGATATCTGAACCATTTGCTATGTCATATCGAGACGAATCCATGAACTCACTACCATGTATTACGACTTGGTCTATCGGGGATTCTGCATTTCCCATTCCCCCAACCGAAACATCATCCAGGACCATGGCTACAGACACAGCATCATTGTTCTCCTTGAAGAGGCTGTTCGTGATACCAACATCTGAGAATTTAGTAGATAGAGCTGTGGTATTTTTGTTGAGACTGGTTTTATCTATGCGAATTGTAGAACTGTTTGCCAAAAGTGCGTTTACGAAGTTTGACAGTGTACTACTTGATATATTTACCGAAGTGTCTTCTAGAACCAGACCCTGATTCTCATAATTCCCAGAGAGATTGCCACGGATTATTTCAATATCACTATCTATACTATATATACTGGTATTTCTACAATTTTTGAAATCGGTATCAATGAGATCTACCTGGGATCTCTCAAGTGTGATGCAGAAATCCATGGTATCAAATATGGTGTTTTTAAAAACAATATTTGAATCTCTAATAATGAGTCCGGTGTATGAATTCTCGAAAATCACATGATCAAACTCTGAACTCGTCCCTGACACTATCTGGAGTGCCCAATTTTTTGTTTCAGACGTAGAAGTAAACCGTACTGGCTCTGTGACTGTACCTTGTGCATATACTGATCCTACGACTTTTAGAGACTCTAGATTTGCATCACCCAATTTTACTGTGACTCCTGGTTCGATATACAGATCACCATTGATAACAAGGTCTGACTCTACTACATATGGACTATTTTCTTTGGTCCAGGTCACTGTCTCTGCATATATAGTATGCGGCATTACGCACAGTAGTATAAAGATAATTTTTTTAATCATTTTGTTTTTATTAGCTGGTATACAGCAATACTACAAAATGAGCGATAACATCTTTATAAACTTTTCACTAAAAATTAGCCCGACTTATCCCCAACTGTGGATTACTGAGCGATCCCAGAGTACTTCCCTACCATAAAGAGCACGCCGAGACTCATACTCAAAATAAAGGTAAAACCGAGGAGAAACTTGAAAAAGCTTTTATCTATCATGTATATATTATACAAAACAAAAAACCACCCGTGAAGGTGGTTTTTTGTTTATCTAACCTGCTCTAACTTTCTAGCTTAGATTATTGAAGAATAATCTTTGCTGTCTCAATGTTGTTCAAGTCTGAAGTGAATGCTGTGTAAGCAGATATTGCTGCTGAGTCAGCGTCATCAAACCGAATTGTGTTGAGTTCGATACCGAATGTACCTGAAGTTGGAGTTCCGTTTAGGAGTACAACCTGGAGAGTGAATGTTTCTGTATCACCTTCTCGTACTCGGTATGAAGCATCTTCTTCATCAGCATCTGATGAGAGTGAAGAAGTAGTTGTACCAGTGAATGTTCCACCGATAACACTGAATTCTACACCGTGATCACCTGAAGCTGATACAAGGTTACTTGTAGAAGCAATGTAAGCATCTTCACCGAAAGCAGTCACATCAAACTCGATAGTGTAAACACCTCGTGAGTTTGGATATGTTTCACTTTCGTCTGTGATATCAGCCTTTACTGACTTCTTAACAACACTTATACCATCCATAAAGAATGTCTGTGTCTCTGATGTCATACTTCCATCGATAGTAACAGAATCGCCTTCTTCATCCTCAGCATCCCATAGGGCACTTGAGGTTGCAGACACGTATATACTGTCGCCAGCTGTGAAGCCTCCATCGAGATCATTAAGGTCAGCTACAACCTTAAGAGTTTCTGTATCTCCTTCACCGACTGTGAGGTCGATGTCTTCGAATACAATACTTCGTCCTGTAGCAGTAGTTGATGAAACAGAAACTGAATCAAGAGTCTTTGAACCCATCATCAATTTAACAGTTCGAACAATTTCTCCTACACCTGCACCTGAAGAGGTAAGGTAGATAGGGAGATCAGTGATCTCAACATCCTGCTCATCTGCTTCGAGGTCGATAACAGCGAGTGTTACATCCTTTGTGTCGTTTTCGTCATCAACCTTTACAGTTGAAGCTACTGGTGACTCATCTGCCTCACTGATAGTGAGGTCTCCAGATGTTCGAGTCTCGATAGTAAATGACTCAGATAGAGAATCTCCGTCTACGTAAGTCTCAGAGATACCAGCTGCGTCGACAGCTCGGATTCCATTGTCTGGAACCTCAACTGTGATATCAACGTTAGCATCGTCTGAATCGAGGTTATTAACAGCCGTAACTGCTACATATACCTCTGCCTTGTCATTCTCCTTTACAACAGCGTTGAGGCCGGTAAATCGGAATGAGTAGACATCGTTATCTTCATCAGCCTCATCTACATCAGCATCAGCAACTTTCTTGCCGTCTATGTAAATAGTAACTGACTCGATGTAATCCTCAAGCTTTGAACTTCCTCCAGAACCAACTGTGAAGTCAACGTCGAGACGTTCAACTGCAACGTCTGAGTCTTCAGCTTCGTATTCAACACCAAGAACTTTCTCTTCTTCACCTTCGTCAACAGTTGATTCACTGCCTCCGATAGTGTCGATGTTTGTAAGTTCTCCCTCACCTCCTGAAAGACCTACTGGTGTAGTAGGAGTTGTTGGAGTTGTAGGTGTTGTAACTGAGCCAGAAGCGTTAAGCTTTGCTCGAGTCTGTGGACCTACGAAACCTGTAGCTGGAAGAGCTACTGAAGCCTGGTAAGCTGTAACTGCTGTCTTTGTAAGCTGTCCAAAGTATCCCTTTGCTGTTCCTGCTGGAATAGAAAGGAATCCCTTTGCTGATAGCCAGTCCTGAAGTGCAACTACATCTGCTCCTGTAGAACCTACAGTAAGGTTAGTATTGAACTGGTAACCAGCTGACGCTGTACCTCCTGAAAGACCAGCGATCTGAGCAGTAAGCTGCGCGATCTGAGCCTGGAGTTCAGCAACGGTGAGAGCGTTTGCGTTTGTAGCGCCAAGACTCAATGCGAGTGCTATAGCAACTACTCCTAGAATTTTCTTCATTTAAGTAATTAATTAATTGCTTCTCTTTTATTAATAAAGTTTTGAGAAGCGGGCACAATTTATAAACTGATAAAACCTTCGTGACTGAAATTGCATATCGTCGGTCTTGCAACTCTGATATGCACTACACTAACCCTCACTCTTGTTATCGACTCGAGTGTGGGATAGCTAGTAAATGTTGGTCTGAAATACGGTCATGCAGTCGTGGCAGAATAATGCTGAATTTTCTGTATAGTTTATCCACTATTTAAATGTCAACGTCCGTTCATTTCTGGGTAAATTTCTGTCGGTATTTTGAAAGTATAACACATCAAAAATAGGTAGAAAATAGCCCAGTGGATAACTAGTGGATATCTTAGCTTATATTATAGACAAAGTCAAACCTTTTACCTTAGAGAATAGCGGCTCCAGCGACGCTCACCTTCACGCTTAACCACCCCTTTTTCGACCAATTCTATGAGCTCTCTTTGTATGGTCTTTTCACTGCATCCGGTTACGACTTGGGCCACGTCCTTTACGGTCAGATTTGACCTATTTTTAAGGACTTCCACGATAGCTGTTTTTCGATCCATTTTTTTGGTATTATCCAAGACACTGTCCTTTATACGAATTTCAGCCTGAGGTGCCTTATTTACTACATTATTAAAGAACTTCTCTGACAAAACATATCCTTCACGCTCCTTATTATTTACCATATTGTCTTTTAGAATATTTATCAGTTTGTCGAGCTCCCCACGCATCACTTCATGATTCATGTCCGAGAGTAATCCCGATATGTGTCCCAAATTTATTGCTGAAATAATCTCGAAAAGATCAGAAAATATAGATCTAGCAACGGTATCTTTTTCAAACGCTTGATTGTCGTTGAGCGTCAACACTGATGAAATAAGTGACATACTGTGCTCGCGGATCTTCCACTTTATAGGTTCTTTGTCTTTTAAAAGACCGGTGATGAGATATAGGCCGGCCACGATTCTTTCTGTCTTTTTAAATACAGCCTTAAGATAAGCCTCTCCTGAGAAGAAGCCAATTTTGTTTAGGTCTTGATTGTCCTCAATATTGTCTTTTATCATTCTAATTTGTCTCTTACAATTTTGTGGCTTTTGGCTGTCCTTGTATGTCCATTATATCCTTTTGACTGTCTTTTTGTAAAGCAATATAGCCATATTTTTTGTGTCCATGCTATTATTATGTGATGTCAGCACGAAAAAAAGAAGATAAAAGTTTTGGCTTTAAAAGTGATATAGCACGAGAGACTCTTCAGGCTATTACAGCTATTCTTTTTTTCGCATTATCACTCGTCACCGTACTCGCAGCATTGGGCAAAGCTGGTTTTGTTGGTGATCATATATATCATTTTTTGAAGGGACTATTCGGTATTGGTTATTTTCTTTTTCCTTTGCTTTTGGTGCTCTTGGGTATTTCGATTTTAAATGGTGTTGAAAAGCGATTGAATATCCCTAAAATAGTGAGTGCCTTTCTTTTCTTTATATCAGGTCTCGGACTCATCGACCTGTTGCCTGGTTCACAGGGAGGTATAGTGGGTAACCTTATTTCTATGCCTCTCATCAAGCTATTTGATGTATACGCGACTGTGGCTATTCTTTTGGCAGTACTCATCATCTCTATTTTGGTAATGTTCGAAACGCATTTCACTCAGGAGACTTTGGCATTCTGGCATTGGTTTAGAAAGGCAAAACCAGCTGATGTGGAGGAGGACGACGAACAGATCGAGAAAGAAGTGGCAAAGGTCCGCGAGAAAATCGAGGAGGAAGCTGAGGAAGAAGAAAAAGTTGTACCTATTCCAAAGGCAAAGACCCCTCCAGTTGAGGAGGAAAAAGACTTTGGAGTATTCCCTACTTTCAAGACTTCTGACGAGGCATACAAACCACCTCCCCTATCACTACTAGAACGGGACAAAGGCAAACCAGAGGTGGGTGATATAAAAGCAAATGCCAATATCATCAAACGTACCCTCCTCAACTTTGGTATCGACGTTGAGATGGACGAGATCTCTATCGGACCTTCTGTGACCCGTTATGCACTAAAACCTGCCGAGGGAGTAAAGCTTGCTAAAATCGTGGCACTGAACAACGACCTCGCCCTCGCCCTCGCTGCGCACCCTATTCGTATCGAGGCACCGATTCCCGGCAAGTCTCTGGTGGGTATCGAGATCCCAAATACAACCAAAACCACCGTCGGTCTTGCGTCACTTTTGGCATCTGACGAGTTCCAGGATTCGGCTAAACCACTGCTTATCTCGCTTGGAAAGGGCATCTCGGGTAAACCAGTCTTTGCAAATCTCGCCAAAGCTCCCCACATGCTCGTTGCTGGTACCACTGGATCAGGAAAATCCGTAACCATTCACACCCTCATCACATCACTTATATATCGAAACTCACCTGATGAGCTTCAGTTTATATTCATTGACCCAAAACGAGTCGAATTGACCCTTTACAACAAGATTCCTCACCTCCTCACCCCAGTTATTACTGATGCCAAAAAAGCAATCCTCGCCCTACGCTATGCCGCAAAGGAAATGAGTCGACGATACGACGTACTAGAGAAAGCTCGGGTACGCGATATAGAGTCATACCACAAGTCTCGCAAGGCAGAGGATGAAACCATGCCCTATATGGTCATTGTGATCGATGAGCTCGCAGATATCATGCAGACATACCCGAGAGAACTGGAAAGCGCTATAGTGCGCCTAGCACAGATGAGTCGAGCTGTAGGTATACATCTTATCCTTTCTACCCAAAGACCTAGTGTAAACGTCATTACAGGCCTTATAAAGGCAAATATCCCTACTCGCGTAGCCCTTCAAGTATCTTCACAGATAGACTCTCGTACCATCCTCGATGCACCAGGTGCAGAAAAACTCCTCGGTCAAGGAGACATGCTCTATCAAGGTGCCGATATGTCAAAGCCGCTCCGCCTCCAGTCCGCATATATCTCAGAGACTGAGCTCAAAAAAGTCGTTGACTATCTCATCGAAGCGTACAAGGACCACATCGGTCACGAGATAAACCTAAATGCACCAGAAAACATACCGGGTAGTAGCAGTATGTTCGAAGGAAGCCTCAATGAACGTGCAGACAGTGGCGAAGAAGACGATATGTACGAAGACGCACGCCAAGTCGTCATGGAAGCTGGAAAAGCAAGCACCTCATACCTCCAACGAAAACTCGGCGTAGGATACTCACGTGCAGCAAAACTGATCGATATGCTCGAAGAAAAAGGTGTCATAGGTCCCCAGAACGGTTCAAAGCCACGAGAAGTGATCAGCGGCGCATCTGAAGCTCAGCCAGATGAGCCTGCACCGTAATCTACGAAATATCATATTGTCTACCCTTGCTATCATAGCGGTCCTCTATACCGTCTATGCTTCTCGCAACATCATCATCGGTCCCCAACTCGTCATATACGAACCTGCTGGTGGTGCTGTGATAGCAACTTCGACTGTGGTTATCAGAGGGTTTGCCCCGCGCGCAAAGTCCGTAACACTAAACGACCTGGCAATCGCTGTAGATGAGAGTGGAAATTTTGCTGAAATACGCCTCCTTGAACCAGGTCATAATGTGTATAAGTTGTTGATAACCGATCGCTTTGAGCGAAAAAACCAGAAAATACTTAACATTTACCGACAAGATACTTTTTAGAAAGATTTTAGGTATGATTGTATATAGTTAGGTACGTATTACTAATTTAAATAAACACATGGCAAAAAAACAAGCGAAAACCGAAGAACCACGACCGACCCTGGAAAGTGTTGCCGATACCCTCGATGCGATACGTACCAAGTTTGGTGATGACGCAATCATGAAGCTCGGTGACAAACCAAAAGTGGATATAAATGCTATCCCTACCGGATCTATAGGACTCGACGCAGCACTCGGTGTTGGAGGTATTCCTCGTGGACGTATTATCGAGATCTTTGGTCCAGAATCATCTGGAAAGACTACCCTCACCCTCCACATCATTGCCGAGGCACAAAAGCTCGGTGGTATATGTGCATTTATCGACGCAGAACACGCGATGGATCCTGACTATGCAAAACGTCTAGGAGTAAAGACTGACGAACTCCTCATCTCGCAACCAGACAACGGTGAACAAGCCCTCGAAATCGTCGAGAGCCTTGTCCGTTCTGGAAAAATGGATGTCGTCGTAATCGACTCTGTCGCAGCCCTCACCCCAAAAGACGAAATCGAGGGTGATATGGGAGCACACCACGTTGGAAAACAGGCGCGCCTCATGTCTCAGGCCCTTCGCAAGCTCACCGGTATCGTCGCAAAGTCCAAGACTGTGGTGATCTTTATCAACCAGATCCGTATGCAGATCGGTGTGATGTTTGGAAATCCGGAAACTACCCCAGGAGGAAAGGCACTCAAGTTCTATACCTCGGTCCGCCTCGATATCCGACGTATTGCTCAGATAAAAAAGGGTGAGGAGATCATGGGAGGACGTACCCGAGTAAAAGTGGTCAAAAACAAAGTCGCAGCTCCCTTTAAACAGACCGAATTCGACCTCATGTACAACGAAGGCATCTCTCAGGAGGGCGAGATCATTGCCCTCGGAGAGAAAATGGGTCTCATCCAAAAGTCAGGTACCTCATATAACTATGGCGAGGTAAAGCTCGGCCGCGGCTATGACGCCACCCGACAGTTTTTCAAAGAGAACAAAGATATAGCTGAAAAGATCCTCACTGAGATTAGACAAAAACTTAAAGAAGAGTAATATAGTGCAATGCTCGAATATAACGAAATCGTAGAACGAAAATATATTATCTTTAACGGCGATCCATACGAGGTTCTCACTTCGCATGTATTCCGCAAACAGCAGCGCAAGCCTGTTAATGCCACAAAGCTAAAAAACCTCTTTACCGGTAAAGTAACCGAGTACTCTTTTCACCAAAACGAAAAGGCAGAAGAGGCTATCATCGATAAACGAGACGTAAAGTTCCTCTATACAAACAAAGGAGAGCTTTGGTTTTGTGAAGCAAATGATCCCTCAAAACGATTTAGTATGTCCGAAGAATTCCTCGGCCCGCAGGCAAAGTATATAAAGGCAAATACCATCATTCCCCTTCTCTCTTTCAATGAGCGACCGATCGGCCTCAAATTCCCTATCACTGTCGACCTCAAAGTAACCGAAGCAGCTCCAGCAGTGCGTGGTGATACCGTCACCGGAGGTTCAAAGAACGTAACCCTCGAAACAGGAGCAACGATCAACGTGCCGATGTTTGTAAGTGAAGGAGACGTCATCAGAATCAACACAGAAACAGCGGAATATCGAGAGCGAGTAGGTAAATAACAAAAAAGCCACCGCGAGGTGGCTTTTTTGTTTTGTTATCTTATCGCGCTACGAACGGTAGAAGTCCCATGAATCGAGCTCGCTTTACAGCCATCGCTAGCTGTCGCTGACTCTTTGCACTGACGCCTGTTCGCTTTCGAGCAATGATACGTCCGTGAGGATTTAGAAATTTCTTTAGGATTTCTGTATCCTTATAGTCGATGTATCTGATATTGTTTTGTGAGAAATAACACTGTTTGTTCATAATTGTTTATTTAGAATGGTATATCATCTGGATTTATCTCTTCCTCTGGGTAGTCGATCGTGTCGGCTGGAGCTGCTTGATCCTCGGTCTTGCCAGCTGCTGCTGGAGCACTACTAGGTGCACCGCTGCCTCGTGGACCAAACTGGACTCGATCTGCTACGATCTCGGTACGGTAGTTTTTCTTTCCCTCCTTGTCGTCCCAAGAGCGTGTCTGCATTCGTCCCTCTACGAGCGCTGAGGCACCCTTTTTGAGGTATTGAGCAGCTAGTTCAGCTGATCTACCAAAGACTACGATGTTGTGATAGTCAGCACTCTCTTGCTTTGCACCGTTCTTGTCTTTCCAGACACGATTGGTAGCGAGACTGAACTGACATACCTTTATACCCGATGGGAGAGCTTTGAGCTCTGGATCACGAGTAAGATTTCCGATGACTAATGCTTTGTTTAAATACATGTGATATACGTTAGTGATTAATACGTATATATAGTTTATGCTTCCTTTGGCGTTTCGTCTACTGGGACTTCGACTGGAACTTCGACAACCTCTACTGGCGCTGCTACTACCTCTTCTTTTACCGCTGATGAACGCTTGCCGAGATATGTATTTTCTCGAGGTACGGTCATGAGGATAAATCGAAGTACGTCTGTATCAGCATCGAGTTTTTCCTTTACACTATTGATTGCATCTGGCATGACTGCAAACTTTACCCATCCAAAGTACCCTTCGGTAAAGCGGTGATTTTTTGCACCGATTTTCTTTATCATGGTATACGCTAGTGTCTCTTTCACAGGAGCTTCTTCAGATATCATTTCTGCTTTTGCAGCTGAAATGTATGCTTTGAGCTCGTCCACCTTTGCACTCACCTTTTCCTCAGGCAATGAAGATACCAAGAGGTATCCGATTTCATAGACCTTTGGATCATCAGTTTTGATTGATCTTGTCATAGATATAGAGCAGTAATCCGTCACGAATAAACGGAGCAGAGGGTGACACCCTCGGACTGCTAAAATTGATAATGTTCGTGTAATCGACAGACTAACATGCCAAAGAGCCAAACGCAATACGCCTCCTTTAGCCTAGCAAATGGGCGATAACATCTTTTTAAACTATTTCGAAAAAACGACGAGAATTCTCCAAAACTGTGGATTTCATGTGGATAAAGTCGTTCCCGCGTATATCTGCCATCTTTGCTACGATATCAGTCACATTTCCTGGCTCATTTCGCTTCCCCCTCACCGGCGAGACATATGGACTATCAGTTTCAGCCATCAGGCGATCATGCGGCACATGTTTTACCAGAGCTTCATACTCTTTTGCAAATGTAATGACACCAGTAAAAGAAATAGAATATCCGAGGTCCAAAAATCTATCTGCATCTTCGAGAGTTCCTGCGAAAAAGTGGGCATTCGCTCTCACCTGCTTTGTTTTGAGTGCCTCATACGCCTCTTTGTATGCATTTCGTATGTGAAGCATGAGGGGTTTGCTGAGTTCTTGTGCAAGTGAGATCTGTTTATCAAAAACCTCAGCCTGTTTTTCATTTGGATACAAGAAATCAAAACCGCACTCCCCTATCCCCACAACTTTCTGTTCTTGGGCGAGCTGTTTGTATGCACCATAGTCAAAACCCTCTTCGGCATAGACCGGGTGACAACCGACGATGGCCCATATGTCTGGATGTGTCTGTGCGAGCTCTACAGCCCTCTTTGAGGTCTCAAACGTAGTACCGACAACAATCGTTCCTACTTTTTTCTCTCGCATACGTGCGAGGACCTGGTCGAGATCGGACTCGAAGTCTTTGAAATTGAGGTGAGAGTGTATATCGATGTATTCCATGGGACTAAATATATCATAAAAGCAAAGCGCGTCCTCCTCGGACGCGCGTGGACTACCATTGTATGGGTAGTCTCATTGTGGGCACAAAAGTGCTCGGAGTGAATCTAGCACCCCCTGGTCCTCCTTCGCAAGGAGCCTGATCACTTCTGGAGTATCACCATTGCACTCGAGTGCCACCACAGAGGCCGCTGTGAGGTGAATCATGAGCCCAGCGACTAGGGTACGGATCTGGATATCCTTGGCATTCTGCTCTAGGAGTGGCCGAACGGCTTCAAGTTTAGTGCTGTCGAGGTTTTCGCCGCTGATTAAAAAATCGAAGAATTCGCGCTCCTCCAGATCGAGGACTTTCAAGAGCTCTGGGAAACGATCTTGATTTCGAGCCAGAAACTGCAGGATGTCTCTAAAAGTTGACTGGGAAGCAAATCCTTCTCGACAAGTGTACCCCGCATCATTGAAATACTGGACGACAAGCCAAAACTGAAGAGTGTACTCTGGATCACAACTCTCGACCAAAGAGTACAACTCGTCTAGCGTTATCCCGAGGTGTCGAGCGATCGCAGGTCGGGCTATTAAGTGCCTTTTCCACTGAGAACTGAAGGGTTCGAAATGACCATACATTTCTGTTTCTGGGTGCTGAAGCGTTAATGTTTTAGACATAATCCACCCACAAACGTATCATATTCCCACCCTATTTGCGAATACTATTCCCAACAGACCCGTGACAGCTCCCTCACATCATCATGACTAAGGGTGATGATCGGCACATCCGAACTCAAGTAATGCATCACCGACCGAGGATAGTCGACATGCTCCATACCGAGAGCATGCCCCAATTCATGAGCGAGGAGCCATTTGAGCTCTCTGTCACCCTCATAGCGGTAGACCGTGATCTTGTCCTCACGCGGATCCCACCGCCCATCCTCAACGATATCACCATCCGTACCGCCGAGCTCATTGATCCTCTCATTCAAAGCGATTCTGACTGGCTCTAGTTTTTCCTGAACCTCTTCGAGGAGGGTGGTCTCTTGTTTTAAGTATGTATATTGTGTACGCAACCTTTCATCTTCGGCACGCAATCGTCTGTATTCTGTTTCACTTCTGCGATTTCCACTGTTCCATCGCTCTAGATCTATTTCATACTGTTCAGTATCTTCGTCGTACTGATTTGCCTGCTCCTCGTACCGGTCGAGCCTACTCTCGTATGCAGCGATAGTTTTTTCATACTGAGTGATCTCTGTATCGAGCTCCCTACTCGTGACCAACGTTTCTTGCCGATCGTCGTAGACAAAATCGATACTGATATCAGCTTTGTCTTTACGTGGTTCGTATTCGAAAAGGTTGTACTTGCTAGATTTTTCCCACACACTCTCTGCTTCACTCAGCTCCTCTAGAATCTTTTGGTTTGTTAATTCAAATCTTTTATCGATTACACCTAGAGTGTATGTGAGCGCCCTGCTACACGGCGGAACTACCACAAGATATATGACGAGTCCGAAAAAGATAATGATGGGCAGCCAAAATAGTACGAGAGGCACTATGATGTACCATTTTTTGTACCACTTCTTTTTCTGAAGAGACATGCCTAAATTATACAATACTATTTGCGGGGAAAGAGCATCGGCTTTCGCTTGAGCTCGAGTGCAGTAAATATCTCTTTTGAAGTCTCTGGCATAATCGGTCCGAGGTGGTATGCGATCGTTGTGAGCTCGCTCAGCAGATAAACCAGATCCTTTGTCGCAGCAGTAACATCTGTTTTTATTTTCTTAAACGGCTCTTCTTTTTGAATATATTCATCGGCGAGGCTTATCTTTTTCCAGATAAGATCGCAAGCTTCTTTTATATTAAAACGCTCGAGGGCAGAGACAAACTCTGGAGAAAATTCGGTCTTTTGGATCGTGATGGGAATATTGTTAGCCAAGATCATCTGGATGATGCGACTCGAGAGATTACCGATACCATTTGCGAGGTTAGCATTGTATGAAGTCTTGAATGACTCGTGGGTAAAGTCACTGTCCTCAAACGGATTGAACTCGCGAGCTACGTGATAGCGCACTGCTTCTGCTCCATATGTGTTTACGAGATCCTGTGGGCTCACTACATTACCCAGACTCTTTGACATCTTTTGACCCCCGACCGTGATAAAACCGTTGATGATGATGTGTGCTGATGGCTCCATACCTGCAGCGAGGAGCATGGCCTGCCACATCGCTGACTGCTGGCGGAGGTTGTCCTTTCCGCAGTACTGCACTGCTTCGTGCCATTTTTCTTTATCAAAAATATAGTTCACAAGCGCATCGAACCACACATACATGACCTGTGTCTCATCCCCAGGTACTGGCACTCCCCATGACATCTTTTCTTTGAGACGTGAGATACTGAAATCTTCGAGACCACGTTTTACAAACGCTTTTATCTCATTGAAACGAAAATCGGGGATGACGAGTGTCGGATTCTTTTCATAAAGATCAATGAGTGGTTTCTGGAACTTTGAAAAAGCAAAGAAATAATTTTCTTCATCGATGAGCTCGATATCGAGGTTCGGATGGAGCTCGCATTTGCCTTGTACTAGCTCTGAATCAGTTTTTTCGAGCTCGCAACCGACGCAGTATTTGACTTGGTATTTCTTCTTGTAAATAAATCCATTTTTATTGCATGTCTCCCAAAAGGCCTGGGCATTCTTCTTGTGTTCTGGATTTGTCGTACGGACAAAATGCACATCGGGTGAGACGTGGAGTGCGGGGATGAGGTCCTTAAAGTGCTGTGCAAAATCATCTACGTATTTTTGTGGATCCACATTTAGCTCTGTGGCTTTTCGATATATCTTTACTCCATGTTCATCGGTACCTGTATTGAAAAAGACATCGTACCCCTGGGCTTTTTTAAATCGCGCGATGACATCCGCACGGATGAGTTCCATAGCAAAACCGATATGGGGCTCGCCATTTACGTACGGCAGTGTGGTGGTGATATAAAAAGGTTTAGACATGTGTATTTCGTCGCTTTTCCACATCATTTACATATTCCATAAGCGCTGCAGAGAGCGGAACAGCGAGGATCGCACCCAAGAATCCTGCGAGCTTTGCACCGATGATGAGGGCGAGGATGACGATGATCGGAGAGATACCTACAATTTTCTTTACCACGAGTGGGTAAAAGAGATGGTTTTCAAACTGGTGGATGATGACATAGAGGATGAGGACCGATATACCGAGTGAGACTCCCCCATCCATAAATGAGATGGCGAGTGCAGGGATCGATGCGAGGATCGGACCAAAGACTGGAATGATCTCAAAGAGTGCTGCGAGCGTCGCGAGGAGGAGTGCATGTCGCACACCGATGATGGTGAGGCCGAGGTACACGAGAACTCCCACGATAAAAGCGAGTACGAGCTGCCCTTGCATCCAGTACCCCATTTTTGCCTGAGAACGTCTCCATAGATCGATGATATATTCCTGTTTGCTATCGGGTGTGATGATACGGAGAAAATTCCCCACTCCATCCTCTTGTACTGCGAGATAAAACGAGAGCACGATCATCAAAACAAGACTGAGTACTCCACCGAATACGAGACTCACCGTCTTAAAGGTTCCCTCTCCAGTACCGGTGATCACGCTACTGATGTCTGATACGAATTCTTTTAGTGGGAAACTTTTTTCAGACGTACTATCAGTACCCCAGAGATCACTCACACTGATGCTTTCAGGTAAATTGTTGAGATACCCCACTGTCTCGCTCAAGAGTGATGGGATAAAAAACAGGAAAAAGCCCGCGAGGAGTGATCCGATCGCGATATAGGTCACGAGCACTCCTGGTAGGCGCTTTATCTTGTACTGGTCAAACCACTTGATGATAGGTTCGACTGACGAGGCGATGACAATAGCTGCGAGTACCACGAGGATCACATCCCTGATGTAGTAGAGAGCAACAAAGAGACCCGATATGAGGATGACGCGTACGATACTTCCAGTGGTGATCATACCTCAATCCTACCACATTTATATTTTCAATAAAGGAAGGAGTGTTTCAGACTGATACCCCTTACCTACAATAGCTAGGTTTAGGTTTTTTTCTATAAAAATCTCCTGGGCTACTTTTCTGATATCCTCGGCTGTGATCGCACGGATCTTTTTCTCCATATCTGCAAATGTATCGATTTTCCCTTTCAAAATTTCCTGAATCACAATAAATTCTGCCTGGGCATCAGAACTCTCGAGTGAGAGTGAAGTAGAGCCAATGATATTGTTTTTGGTTCGTTCGAGCTCCTCATCTGATACCAGGTCTGTCTTTAGTTTTCTGCATTCTTCGAGAAGTACCGTGATCACTTCATTGAGGCGCTTGCTATCGACTCCCGCAGAGATCGCAAAAACTCCGTGGTCAGTATACGTATCTTGGGCAGCATGCACATAGTATCCCACCCCCATCTCTTCGCGGAGTTTCATAAAGAGGCGTGAGCTCATGCCAGCACTCAAAATACCTGCGAGCATTTGGATCGCGGTGCTTTCTCGAGTCGCTCCAAAACTTCTGAATCCAAGAACGAGATGTGTCTGGTCGGTATCTTTTCCAAAAATTTTAAGGGCTGGAGTGGTCTGTGTCTCTACGACTGGTTCTTTTGTCGAGCGCACCTTGCTCGGTACATTTCCAAAAAGTTTTTCCACTTTTTCTACCGCTGCATCATCAAACTTTCCTGAGATAACGACGATCGCGTGTGCCGGGGTGTATTTTTGAGCAAAATAGTTTACAAAATTGTCCCGGTTAAATGAACTGACCGTAGCCTCAGTACCGATGATGTGACGACCTGCGGGCGTATCCCCATATAGCAAATCAGAAAAGACATACTGGATATTTCGCTGAGGTACATCACGAATCATGCGCATTTCTTCGATGATGACTCCCTTTTCCTTTTCTATTTCCCTTGCATCAAATAACGGGTTTAGATAAATATCCGAGACCACGTCGATCGCTGTGTTGAGGAATTCTGGAGCGACTTTTGCATAATACCCAGTATATTCATGACTCGTAAATGCATTGTAGTGCGCACCGATACTATCGAGCTCTTTGGTGATGTGAAATGAAGTTGGGCGATTTTTTGTGCCCTTAAAGACCATGTGCTCGAGAAAGTGTGCGAGACCCCCCTCCTCTTTTTTCTCAAACTTTGACCCTGTATCAGACATGACCATAAAGGTCGTCGACGCAGCGTCTTTGACAGGTATAGTGACGATGCGGAGGCCGTTAGGCAATACTTTTTTTGAGTAGTTCATGTAGTTCTGTTATGGTTACGCGTTTTTGCTCACCAGTGTCTCGATCGCGCACGGTCACGGTACCATCCTTTTCGATCGTATCAAAGTCGATCGTCACGCAGTATGGAGTACCTACTTCGTCTTGTCGGCGATATCGTTTACCGATATTTCCATTGTCGTCGAAAACGACGCCCGGGATAATTGATTTCAATTCTTTGTATACCTCACGTGCTTTTTCGACGAGGAGCGGCTTGTTTTTGAGGAGTGGGAAAACAGCTACTTTTACTGGAGCGACTTTTGGGGCAAATTTTAGATATGTGCGGAGCTCTCCACCCAACATGTCTTCGGTATATGCATCACAAAGAATAGCGAGCATGAGTCTGCCGAGACCAAATGTAGGTTCGATACAGTGTGGTATATAACGAGATTTTGTTTCTTCGTCGAAATATGAGAGATCGACACCCGATGCAGTGCTGTGGTTTCTCAAATCAAAATCAGTACGATATGCGAGACCGAGGAGCTCCTTTTGACCCATTGGAAAGTCAAACTCAGTATCGACACTGTGTTTCGAATAGTGCGCACGATCCTCTGGTGCGATGTCTACCTGGTGGATATGATCTTTGTTCAGGCCAAGTTCGAGGAGAAAATCTACCTGTTCTTTTTGGAATGCTTTAAATACCTCTTCCCATGCATCTGGTTTTACAAAGTATTCGATCTCCATCTGCTCGAGCTCGCGGACACGGAAAAGAAAGTCTCGGGGTGCGATCTCGTTTCGAAATGCCTTACCGATCTGTGCCATACCAAACGGGAGTTTTGGATGAAACGAGTCGAGTACATTTTTAAAGTTTACAAACATACCCTGCGCTGTTTCTGGGCGGAGATATATACCGTTTGCTTCGTACATCATGTTGAACTGCTTTTCTTCGCCGAGCTCTCCCCCACATTCTGGACATTTCTTTTTATTTTCGAGATGATCTGCACGGAATCTCTTTTTACATTTTTTACATTCAACGAGTGGGTCGGTAAATCCATCGACGTGACCTGAGGCTTTCCAAACTGATGGATTCATGAGGATAGAGGCGTCCATACCGTACATGTCCTCTCGATCAGTTACAAAGCGTTTCCACCAGATATTTTCGATATTTTTCTTGAGGAGTACTCCGAGAGGTCCATAGTCAAACGTACCAGCGAGACCGCCATAGATTTCGGATCCTTGGTATATAAAACCTCTTTGTTTTGCGAGTGATATGATTTTTTCCATTATGGTGCGATTATTTCGTCCCCACTTTTAAACTGTGGGTCGTTGCTGAATCGAGTCGTGAGCTCGCGTCGGGTAGATTCTAGCTTTGCTCCAGTGAATATGTCAACTGCAGAGAACGATGTCTCACCGACGAGCTCGACGAGACTGCGACCAACCTGGTTCACACTCGGTTCAAAAGAGATCTGAAAGGCGACTTCGCGTCGTACGTTTCCAAAACCTGTGTATGCTGGTATATCCCCCGCTTTCCAGGTAACTTCGCCATTTTTCTGATTGTAGGCAATGTCTTCACCAGTAGGACTGACTTTGCTCACCCATTTTACGTATGGAGGAAGAATGGCCTTGACCTCGGCATTTGATATAGCGCTCGACGTGTTTGCGATAGTCCAGACGACCGTGTATGTGGTCTGCTGCTCGGCGCGTGGCGGTACAGGTCCAGTGTTTTCAAACGGACCAGTCGAGCGTACGATCTGGGCAGAGAGTCCTGCACTCGATGCGATGCGCACGGTGCGTACTGCACTCGAAGTGAGGCTCTCCGGTACATTTTGTTCTGCGATGCGGCGAGCTTTTACGTCGACATTTATAGTCATTGTCGGATTTGTAGCAGCTGCTTTTGATCGAGGGGTAAAGCTAAATGTAACGCTACCGCTTTCCCCTGGAGCGATACTGCGGAGTTCGGGTGTCGTCTGGGTATTCCAGATGATCTCATTGTCTGCTGATCTGAAAAGTCCTTCTTCTGGCTCAACAGAATTTTTATCAAAAACAATTCCAGAAAACTTTACGCGGATCTCAGCATCAGTCACGGCTACAGGCAGGTTGTTGTACCACTGCACCTCGACCGGCACATTCGCATCATACTGTGAGACATAGTCACTCGTATCAGAGTTGCCCTGGAGGACGAGTTTTGTACTGAGGAATGGTTTGCGGATACGTACTGACTGTGACGATGAGACGAACTCGGTAGCGATCGTGCGTTCATCCTTTAGACTCTGCAAACCTGTCGCAAAACGAAATACGCGCTCTTCATCATCCTGTCCTTCGATGCGGCCACGAATTTTTATAATCTTTTTTTCCTGAGGTTTTAGATCGCCGAGTTTCCACGTACCGTTGTCACCTAGTGGTTTTACATCAGAACCCGTAAAGGTAAATCCAAATGGATAGTAGACTTTGAGGAGCATGTCCTTGAGTACCTGATTTGAATTTGAAGAAACCTGAATATTGAACTCCATCTCCTGGTTTGACTGGATTTCTTTGTACGAATTCACTGCGAGCGAGACAGGTGCAGCACTGATGAGTACTTCGTATGGTTTTTCTTTGTAGTATCGCGCATTTGATCCTTTGATACGATAGTCTACCTTTATCATGATGGTCTTTTTACTATTCTCTTCACCGTAAAGGATGGTACGGACGGTCTTTTGTGCAAAAGAACCCGGCTCGATGTTTGGCAAAATCTCTTGGAATCGCGGGTATTCAGAGCCAGTGTCTGGATGCACGGTACCTCCTGGGAATTCGATCGTCATATCTACGACCTCGAGTGTGATGTTGTTTTTATTGTATACCTGTATATCAAAAGGAAATTCCTCCCCTGCTCCGACTGACAAAGGACCGGTCACTGAGATATCTATATTTTCTGCAGACACGATATTTGCACCTTTGAACAAAAGAAAAAGACCGATACCTGATGCAAGTATGAAAAATACGAGAGAACCGATAAAGAATTTTGTAAAAAATGACATACGATCGTCTGTGTATTCGATAGACTGTTCGGTCAAGCGCTCCTCAGGGTGCACCCAGTCGGTAGGTACATCCTGGGTCTCTTTCGAGAGCACCCCTGCCTTGTGATGAGCGATATTGGGCGCCGAGCGTGAATAGAGGCCTTTTTGGAGCTTTGAGAGCTTGCTTTCTTCGTTCATTCGATAAATTATATCACAATTGGCTCGCCTTTAGACCTTGGTTAATGAGGTGAATTATTTTCTGTTTATCTGCGTTTACAACTTCTTTTTCATCGATATACCCGAGCTCAATCAGAATTTTTGTCATTATTTCTGTCTCATCTATATCATTAAATAGTTTTTCTTTTAGAAAATCAAAAAGTGTAACATGCTCCCCTTCCCCTTGTAGCAGACGCTTGAGGATTGAGAGTATTTGGACATAGAGCGGGTGTCGACTGGTCTGCAGTGCCTGAGCACTGGTGAGACGCCAAAACTCTTTTCCTTTGACCAAAGAAATTGATGCTAAAGAAAACTCAGTGAGGTGTCCTCGTAGTTTTGATTTTGCGAGTCGTACCCCCTGAGCAGTCGCATAGATCACACCGAACTCTCTCGTAAAAATACAGTACAATCTATTTGCCTCACCATGTGGAGAGGTAGACAAAATAAACCCTTCAGTCGTGTAGACTGTATAGGACATTAGCGTACGATAGTTATGATATACGTTTCGAGATCGTGGGGCGTGTAGGTCACGTCTTTTATCTGCGCGATCTTGGTGAGTGTTGCGCGATGTGCTTCGATAATCGTCTGCAGAGATTGGTTCGCAGTGACTGCAAGCGAGACCACCTCGCCCACAGACAGCCCCGCTTCTTTTCGGGCCTCCTGTACATCCCGGAGAAATTCGCGAAAGTCTCCCTCCTGTTTTAGATCTTCAGTCACAGTGGTATCGAGGAGGATCTCTCCTTCGAGATTTTTAGAGACCATGATCTGTTTTACATTTACCTCTGCCATGATGAGTGGAATGAGATCTGCAGCAATGTCTTCATGGATATTGAGGGTGTAGAGTGGCTGACGAACTTTTATGCCTGCCTTTGCACGCGCCTCGAGACCGAGAGTGACGATGTCGCGCACCTTCTGCATATCGGTGAGAACTTTTTCATGTATCTTTTTACTCTCTGGCCATGACTGCATGTGGACACTGTCGATATTGCCGAGTCGCATATACATATCCTCGGCAAAAAATGGCATAAATGGAGCAATCACTTTTGCAAACTCACTGAGAACGGTGCGTGTAGTCGATACCGCTTGCATATCACCATCCTTGAAACGATCACGTGAGCGACGGAGATACCAGGTCGACAGATCGTCGACAAAGTCATTTATCGGACGAGTGGCAGTGTGGAGCTCGTATTTTTCCATACCCTTTGTGATCTCGGTTATAGTTTGATTGAGACGCTCGAGTATCCAGAGGTCGAGAGGATCAGTCGAGACGACATGTCCATCTTTTTTATACATTTCATAGAATGAGACGACATTGTCGAGGCGATTGATCACTTTTTTCACTACTTCATCGACGCCTTTTTCTGAGAAACGCACATCCTCCCCTGCCATCGCTGGTGAAAGGAGCATGAAATATCGCACCGCATCTGCACCATATTTGTTCGCAACATCCATGAGATCTGGATAGTTTTGCAATCGCTTAGACATCTTGCGCCCGTCTTCAGCGAGGACGAGTCCGTTTACAATGACGTTTTGATACGGAGATTCTCCAAATAATGCAGTCCCGAGTACGAGCATAGAGTAAAACCATCCTCGAGTCTGGTCGAGTCCTTCGGCGATGAACTGTGCCGGGTATCCTTTTATTTTTCCAAACCACTTTGGACGCACTGACTGTGAAGCAAATGGCATCGATCCTGACTCGAACCAACAATCAAAGACTTCTGGAACACGTCGCATCTCATTCCCTTTTGAGTCATGAAGGGTGACCTCGTCGATGTATGGACGATGAAAGTCGATCATGTACTCGCGGTTTCGCGGAAGCTGAGTAAAGTGGAGTGCACGTATCTCGGCATTTTCAAATAAAGCCTCCTCGCAGTCATCGTCTTTTCCTTTTGATAACGATTGAAGGATCTTTAGCGGAGTATTGTGACTGATAACGAGGATATTTTTTTCTGTATACTTTTTATCTATTTCATATATAAAAGCACCGACACGCTTTCGCACTTCAGACAGCGTCTCGAGCCCAGCTATTTTTCGTTCAAACCACTCTTTGCGATCGCTGTACATATTTAAAATATCTGACCATGATTTGCCATCAAAGCTCATTGCCCCTACCTCCACGAGACGAGTATCCTCGATCACCTGTTCTGGTTTCAGGCCTAGCGTCTCTGCCACTATTTTTGCAGTTTCTTTTGTGCGGAAAAACGGAGAGATGTAGACGACATCAATCTTTTTATCTTTGAGTGCTTCGGCTGATTTGTGGACTTGTTTTTTCCCCTCCTCAGTCAGTCCTTCTTTTTTATTTACATCTGCACTGATGAGATTGTTTTTATTACTTTCGATCTCACCGTGACGCATAACAAAAATATTGTTGCGTGGCTTGCATGCATTTTTAATATCAGAAAGTGAGGCAATGATCTTTGTCTCTGTCTTACTCTTCCAGACCGGTAGTGGTGCTCCCCAGTATCGACTGCGAGAGATCGCCCAGTCACGTGCTCCTTCGAGCCAGTTTCCAAAACGATTTTTTCCCACTGATTCGGGCACCCAGTTTACCTTTTTATTTTCTGAGACAAGTTTGTTTTTAAAATCAGGTACTTTTACAAACCATGACGAAGACGCATAGTTTAAAAGCGGTGTGTCACAACGCCAACAATGCGGATACGAGTGGACCAATTTTTCTTTTGCAAATAGAGTCCCTTTACCTGCGAGATATTTGATCACCTCGACATCGGTGCGCTGATGATCATCCTTTGGTTTTGCATCGAGTCCTTCAAACGGCGCTGTAGTCATTTTTCCGTCTGGGGTGACGTGCTGGATGAATTTGAGATCGTGTTTTTTGCCGAGCTCGTAGTCGTCTTGTCCAAATGCTGGAGCAATGTGGACGATACCCGTACCGTCAGTAGTCGTTACAAAATCGGCGGGATATACTTTTCCCTCTTTTATAAATGCATCGAATACAGGCACGTAGGTTTTACCGACGAGATTTTTTCCAAGTATTTCTTTTTCTACAGTGTATTCTTCTTTTATGACCGAGAGTCGATCTTTTGCGAGGATATATGACGCATCTCGTATTTTTATTTGTACATAGGTGATATCGGCGCCTACTGCGAGTGCAGCGTTCCCCTGGAGTGTCCATGGAGTCGTCGTCCATGCGAGGAGGAATAGATGTGGTTCGATTTGGAATTTTACATACACCGAAATATCAGTGATGTCTTTGTATCCCTGATTTACTTCAAAGTTTGAAAGTGTCGTACCGCACCGAGGGCAGAGCTGCATACTCTTGTACCCTTCGTAAACGAGACCTTTATCATGTAGTGTTTTAAACGCCCACCAGACCGACTCGGTATATGATGAGTCCATGGTCTTGTAGCTATTATCCATATCAGCCCAGCGACCAAAACGTGGGATGACTTCTTTCCAAATATGTTCATACCGGAGCACTGCCTCGCGCGCAGCTTCGTTGAATTTCTCTATACCCAGGTCCTCGATGTCTTTCTTCGTCTTGAGACCGAGCTCTTTTTCGATAAGGTTTTCAAGTGGTAGTCCGTGACAGTCCCATCCCCATCGTCGTGGAACATGATACCCCTGCATCGTTTTGTAGCGAGGGATCGCATCCTTTATCGTTCCTGGCAAAATATGTCCGTAGTGCGGTGTACCGGTAGCAAACGGTGGTCCATCATAAAATACAAACTCGCCTTTTGGTGAGGCTTTCTGTAGGGTCTTTTCAAATGTTTTATCCTGCTTCCAGTAGTTGAGTATTCGCTCTTCTCTCTCAGCATGAGGGGACTTGTCCATAGCACTCAATATATCAGTTTTGTATAAAAAGAAAAAGGCCGGCAATGTCCGTGACACTGCCGACCTCGAGATCTCCGTCCGTTATCTCCCAGCTCCAACCAAGGGGAGAGACACCGAACGCTGGCCCACAAGTACTCTAGCACGCTCATCCAGATCCGTCAACTACATGTTGCTTGGTACCTTTATGGCGAGTACTTTGAGGCCGTTTTCCATAGTATGGGCAAATGCTTTGGTGAGTGCCAGGCGATACCCGGTATCCTCCCCTGCATCGAGGATTTTGTTGTGGGCATAGTAGTTGTTAAAGGCACTTGCGAGCTCAAGGAGGTAGGTCACGATATGATGTGGTGCGTATTCGGTCTGAGCGCGAAGGACGATCTCTGGAAATCGCACAAGGATGTGATCGAGGTCGCTCACGGCTGCACGCTCGATCGGTGTAGTCTGTGCTTTGGCCAAAATACTTCGAGCACGGACCGTAGCGTACTGGAGATACGGTCCCGAGTCCCCTTCAAATGACACCGACTGCTCACGGTCAAAAATAATATCGCCACCCACTGCCTGACGGAGTACTGAAAACTTGATCGCACCGATAGCAATCGCCTCGGTATCAGACTCAGCGTTTTTTTCTTTTACTACTTCCTGAATATCCTTTATCAGATCCTCACCAGCGATGATATTCCCCTTTCGAGAAGACATTTTACCCTCTGCAAAACGGAGCATGCCGTGACCGAATTGTTTGATGTTGTATTTTGGATCGATTTTCTGTAGCGCCTCTTTTACCACTCTAAAATAATCATTTTGTTCGTTCCCAGTGATGATGAGTGAAAAAGCAAGATGGGGAAACTCGCTGAATTTCTTTGTGGTCAGACCGAGCTCTTTTGCTTCGTATGTTGGCAACCCTTTCGAGTTTAAAAATACACGAGTGTGTGAGCCTTTGAATACGGTGGCTCCTTCACTTTGTTCAAATACCTGCGGATTATCTTTTACCATTTTGATTCCATCCTGTGCTACTTCACTTTCAAAAAAGTATTTATCAAAATGAGTATCGAGTTTTTTATAAATACTTTCAAAATATTCCAGACTCAAAGCACGACCGAGATCGTAGTATTTGTTTACTTCTGGATCAGACTTCTCAAAAATCTTTTTGTTGAGTTCATCAATTTCTGCTTTATTGTTTTCGTACTCATTATTTCCGATTACGTATATCTTCCCCCAATATTCGATGGTGTTTTGGAAATTCTCCTTGTCTTTAAGTAGTGCCCAAATAGCTTTGGCTACATGCAGCCCCACATCACCCTGGTAGCAGTCTCGGATCACCTTAGCTCCACCGAATTCAATGAGTCGTGCAAAGGTCTCGCCTATCGCATTGTTCATAAGGTGACCGATGTGGAATACCTTGAATGGATTTGGATTCGTATACTCAACCATTACCTCCTGACCTTTATAGAGATCATTCTTCCCCACCTCCGCAGTTGTCGCTTTTATTTTATTTGAAATATAGTCGTCTGATAGAAAAAAGTTTATGTATCCTGGACCTGCGATCTCTACCTTTGATATTTCTTTTGGAAGCGAGAGTCCTGCGACGATTTTTTCTGCTGCCTGTTTTGGAGACATTTTCCACTCTTTGGCGAGCGCAAAAGCAACCGGAGACGCATAGTCACCCTGGGCAAAATTTTCGGTATGAGAAAGGGGAATGGTGATCGTTTCACCCACCGCCTTTTGTAGCGTATTCTTAATGAGGTCTTGCATGAGAGAAATATAGCATTTTTGTTCTATATATAAAAGAAGTCTCGGCACGATTGCGCCGAGACTGTCCAAAGTTCATATTTCTAGATCCTACTTAGATAAAAACTGGGTTAAAGTGCACAGGTGAGGTAACAATTAGTTCTTGGTGAACGATGCGAACTGCGGTGGGGTACTGAACACCTGGCCGTGGATCCCAATCCTCCAGGTATTCATATTGCCAGAGCTCGGATTCAGGTGCGTCAACTTCGCGCATGTAGTCCCTCGCCCTTTCGGTCACCAAAGCGTGATAGGGCCTCCAGGTCACATCGAGCGTGACGATCCCTTCCTCCTTTGGCGAAGAAAAGAGGTGCTTGTGCCGACGAGCACCTGGGAACCTATCCTTGAGCTTGGGGACCACGAACGCTTCGAGAAAAGTACTTTCATGAACATCGTCAGGAGTGTACCCTTCTGACCACATAAACTGTTCGAGTTCTCCATTCACTTCGACAGTTGCAATGAGATACCACCGTGTCCCAAACACCCTGATCAGGGCATCTGTACGTGGGTCGAACTGATTCGACCTGTTGCTCTCTGCCCGGAGATATCCATGACAGAGTTGGGGATTGATTTCAGCGTTCATAACACCAAAAACACAATACTATTTTCTCAGTATTTTGTCAATCCTTTCCGCTATTTTCACCATATCCTTTTCCTTTTTCCCTCTCGTCGTCTCTGCTGGGGTTCCGAGTCGAATACCTGACGGATCCATCGGTGGTCGTGTGTCGAATGGGATCGCGTTTTTATTTACAATAATACCGGCTTTTTCGAGACGGTCTGAGGCCTGACTTCCAGAAATACCGTTTGCAGCAGTATCTACGAGGAGCAAGTGGGTATCGGTTCCGCCAGAGACGATTCTCCATCCACGCTTTGTGAGCTCTGCTGAAAGCGCTTTGGCATTTTTGATAATTTGGTGCGCGTAATTTTTAAAGCTAGGCTGGATTGCTTCTTTGAGAATGACAGCGACAGAAGCAATTTGATTTATGTGAGGTCCACCCTGGAGACCTGGAAAAACCGCTCGGTCGATCTTCTTTCCCATTTCTCTAGAATCAATCTTTGCATATATGATTGCAGAGCGTGGACCACGCAGAGTTTTGTGCGTAGTGTGAGTCACTATATCTGCGTATGGGAATGGTGAGGGATATGCCTTGCCCGCTACAAGTCCTGCAAAGTGTGACATGTCGACCATGAGGAGCGCTCCACATGCATCAGCAATTTCTCTAAACTTCTTAAAATCGATAATGCGTGGATATGCAGTATACCCAGCAACAATGATATGTGGTTTATTTTCGATTGCGATTTTCTTTAAATTTTCATAATCGATAATTTCGGTAGTTTTGTCCACTCCATAAGGAACCTGGGTCCAGATCTTTCCCGTCGCTGAAACTTTGTGGCCGTGAGTGAGATGTCCTCCCTGATCGAGACTCATTCCCATGATTTTTCCTCCCAATGGGACAAGGGCTGTGTACACTGCAAGATTTGCTGGAGAGCCAGAGAGCGCCTGTACATTTACATGCCATGTGTCCCTCTTTAAACCAAACAATTTTAACGCACGTTCAATCGCCAGATTCTCAACCTTGTCGACGACTTCGTTTCCACCATAGTATCGCTTGCCCGGATACCCCTCAGCGTACTTGTTGTTGAACTCAGAGCCCAACGCCTTGAGTGCATCCTGGGACATATAGTTCTCAGACGGAATGAGGTTGATGACACTCTTTTGGCGTTTCTTTTCGGTATCGATGAGTTTCTGTACAGTAGTATCTTTCATAGGGTGATTGTAACAAATTGGAGCTAAAAAGAGAAAGGGTCGCCAGCAAAAGCCGACGACCCCAACTTCCCACTTAACAGAAGGATGGTGCGAAAACACCTCACTAATCATATCTTATTTGCGTTTCTTTTTCACCACCCTGTCCTTTTCATTGAACCCTCCTGCCACCGTCATTGCCGCTTTGAGTGTCGGATGTGGATCGTAGTCCTCGAGGGTCACCATGTCAGGAGTAAATGTATCGAGATCTTTTATCTTGTCGCTCAAGACTAGCCGTGGGAAATTTTTTGGTTTTCGTTTTAGCTGCTCTTTTACCTGTGGAATATGGTCTTCGTAAATATGTGCATCACCGAGCGTATGGATAAATTCCCCCGGCTTGTACCCTGCTAGTTTTGCCACAACCATCGTGAGTGCGGCATAGCTCGCGATGTTAAATGGAACTCCGAGGAACATGTCGCAGCTACGTTGATACAAAAGGCATGAGAGTTTGTCACCTGATACATTGAAATGAAAGAGGATGTGGCAGAGTGGAAATGAAAGGGCCTCACCTGGCTTTGCCATGGCATATAGAAACTGAGGATTCCACGCAGAAAGGACTGCGTGTTTTCGTTCTGGAAAATTCTTGAGCGTATCGACCACCCAGCGCAGCTGATCGATCGTCCGCCCATCAGCCGCAGGCCATGCACGCCACTGTTCCCCATAAATACGTGGAAGCTCACCGTGTAGCTTTGCAAACTTTTTATCGGTCTTTATCTTTTCGACAAATTCTTCTTTTGAAAGCTGCGGCAGTTTCTTTTTATCTGCTTTTGCTTTATAAATTTTGTATGGATAATCGTTCCAAATGGGAACTCCGTGGTCAACGAGATATTTTATGTTTGTCTGCCCCGACATGAACCAGTACAGCTCGTGCATGATACTGTTCCATGGCACTTTTTTGGTAGTTAAAAGAGGAAATCCTTTTGAAAGATCAAAGCGCATTTGCCGACCAAACACACTAGTGAGACCGGTGCCAGTATTGTGATCATGCTTTTTTGTCCCGTTCTTCAAAATATCTTTGAGGAGATCGAGATATTGTTGTTCGGGGTGATTTTTCATTATTTCTTTTTACTGATCTTTACCTTCTTTGGAGCAATGTATGAATTCCAGTCTTTGCCGTTGTATCTACCGTAGTCGGCATAGTCTCTCTGTGTAGCACCACTCATCTCAGAAAATGTGAGCTGGCCGATCTGCATACCGGGACGAAGGACGATCGGTACTTTGTTGAGGTTACATAGTTCAAAGGTGATGTTTAGAAAGTGGCCAGGGTTGATGAGACCTGCGGTGTTGTGCACGAGGAGACCGATGCGAGCGAGACTGCTTTTTCCGTGGAGCTGGACCAAATACTTTCGAGATCCAAAAAAATCCTTTGAGGTACCGAGGATACTCACCCCTGGGTGCAGTATGTATTCACCACCTTCTTCGACGATCGCTTCGTACATGTTTGCAAATACATGTTTCTCCGGGTCGATCAGCTTTGTCGAGTGCGACTGAGTCACGAGGAATTTTGTCCCGAGACATATATCGTAACTCGCCGGACCCAAACGTTTTGGATCAAAGTCCTTTATTACTATTTCTCCATCTTTTATTGCTTTCTTTATATCTTTATCGCAGAGGTACATGGTGGTATTTATTCAATAATAAAAGTTTTTTCTGTTCCATAATACTCGGGCCAATGAGTATTATAGTGCGCAAACATGCGCTCGAGTCTATCTTGTGGCAATTCGGAAATACCCAGTAGCCGCATGGTGTCGAGTAGCTCCATTCGAACTTTTTCGAGATCTGCCTCTACTGTAGTCAGTTTTTCAAATTCTACTACATATCCGTATCCAGCATTTTTATCGAGGCATACGTTTATATCCCCAGCCTGATACACCTCTCGCTCACGAGACCATTTTGCTTGATACACACAACCCGCAGCAAGGAGCATCGCATCGAGATCGACGAGAGTCTTTGGGATGACCGCTTCGAACTCGATACGCTTTACCCCATTTGCACTCGTATCATCCCCTACCGATGCCTTGATCACAAATAGGACTTTGCCATTTGTATCACGAGTGCGTATAGAGATTTTCTTTCCCTCTTTTACAATGAGGTCGAGTGAGGTGACCTGTTCTGGTGTAAGAAATACACTGATTTCTTTTTTCAAAAGTGAGAGATCTGCAGGAGCAACAAAATAATGATTGAGCTGTTTTTCTTTATTCTCTAGTTTTGTCTGTGGGAACTTTTCCTGAAGACGAGAAATCAAACCAGAAGCGTTTTCTTGTGATCCTAGCAAACTCTTTATTTCTACTTCATAGATATGACTCATAGACCTATTATACCCCCCTCAAAATAAAGCAAAAGATGACAAACCAACAAAAACAATATCTGATATACTTTAGACATGATTACATTCATGATCGCTGCTATGACCGCTGACGGATTTATCGCTCGAGATGCCCATCATCCAGCCTTTTGGTCAAGCAAAGAGGACAAAAAACGCTTTGTGGAACTCACCAAACGAGCAGGTGTCATCGTTATGGGTTCGACCACCTACAAGACACTCCCTCGCCCTCTCGCTGAACGAGTAAATATCGTCTACAGCCGCTCAAAGCAGTTTGAAGGAGTGGAAATGACCCAGAGTGACCCTCGCACCCTGCTGACCGAGCTCGAAGGACGTGGTTTTAAAGAAGTTGCGATCTGTGGAGGTGCCGAGATCTACAATCTCTTTTTACGAGCAAAATCGATTCAAAAAATATATCTTACTGTAGAACCACTGCTGTTTGGAAAAGGGGTAACGATGTTCAAAGACGAAGTAAACTTTCGCCTCGAGCTCATGAATATTGAAAAGACAGAACACGGCGCACTCATGCTCGAGTATAACGTGCACTATAGTTCATAAAAAAACACCCATGGACTCGCTAGTCGCATAGGTGTGTAAATAAAAACGATGGATGTTCAGCCGATTTGGCCCGGCGCCGTCTGTGCGTTTTTGAGAATTCCTATAAGACCTTCGTCTGGAACTCCCAATCGAGAAGCTTCCACGACAACGTCTACCTCATCATGAACCTGCTCTAAAGTGAGCGGTGACTCAGGATCTGGTACCAAGACTGGGTGCCTCTTTCTGAGGACACTCACAATCCCATCCTGCATACTGCCCAGACTTCGGAAGTGATGGATGTTGTTAAGTTCACGATCTACAGGACTTGTTCCAGACCGTATCGCTATGACAACGTCAGGAATACAACTCACATCAGCATCCTCTTTGAGATACGAGTAGCAAGGGATGATTATGTCGCTGCCTTCGCGTCCCCGATTTAGCTCCTCACTGATAGCTCGGAGCAGGTCTTCGGAAATCTGGTGAGCATTGTTACCGGAGTGGCGCAAGAATACAATATGTACAATGTGCATGTTTGATACCTTTCGTTCCACAACAGACTACACCAAACGCAAAGAAAAAACCACTCTCTCGAGTGGTTTTTTCTTTTTTATCTATTTTACATCCACTCCCATGTTTCGAGCTGATCCTTCGATGATTCGCATTGCTGCGTTGATGTCGGTAGTGTTGAGATCTGGAAGTTTCTTTTCTGCAATTGCTTTGAGCTGTGCCTTTGTGAGTGTTCCGATCTTTGCAGTGTTTGGCTTGCCTGATCCCTTTTCCTTTCCGAGAGCCTTTAGAATGAGACTAGACGCTGGAGGGGTTTTTAGAACAAAGTCATAGGTACGGTCCTCGAATACAGTGATTTCTACTGGAACGATATCGCCCATCATTTCTTTGGTAGCATCGTTGAACTTCTTTACAAAGTCTCCGATGTTGATACCCGCCTGGCCTAGAGCCGGACCTACTGGAGGTGCTGGGTTAGCCTTCCCTGCTGGGATGACGAGTTTTAGCTTTTTAGTGATTTTCTTTGCCATATTGGTTAGTTACAGTACTTTATATTAAATCTTCTTTACTTGCAAGAAGTCGAGCTCGACTGGAGTCTCTCGACCGAACATCGCTACGAGCACTTTTACCTTGCCTCGTTCGGTGTCTACTTCCCCTACCTTACCCTCGAGATCCTTAAATGGTCCATCAACAATCTTTACGAGATCGTCAACAATGAGGTCGATATTGTGAGAAACGGTGTCTTTTGACATACGTGAAAAGAGTCCTTCTACTTCTTTTTTGGAAAGAGGTACTGGGACCACTCCAGAACCGACGAATCCGGTCACACGAGGAGTATTTCGTACGACATACCATGAATCATCAGTTACCACCATATCCACGAGGATGTATCCGGGATAGATTTTCTCCTCTTCTTCGACACGCTTGCCGGCCTTTATTTTAATCTTCTTTTCAGTCGGAACGAGTACCGCAAAAATACGATCCTGCATACCGAGAGAGTCAATACGCTGCTTTAGATTTCGAGCCACCGCATTTTCATATCCAGAGTAGGTGTGGATGGCGTACCAGTTTCGATCTGTGTTTCCTTGTTGTTTTGACATGGGTTTATATAAAAAGTTTTAGGATTTGAGCAAAGAGATAATCAAAGCCTCCGAGAACAACTGCGGTAAGTACTGAAAACACAATGACCACAATAGAATATGCAATAGCCTGTGAACGAGTCGGCCACTTTACATGCTTCAATTCTGCTTTTGTATCTCGTAGATAATCAAACATAGTGTTATTTATTCCTAATAAAAAACCCCGCTGCGGGGTAATGCACATATAGTAGCATAACCCTGTAAATTGTAAAGGTCCCCAGTGGGCGACAAAAAAAACACCACCCGGAGGTGGTGTTTTTTGTCGAGAAATTTATCGTATCTCGTAGGTAATACTGACGTTTGAAGTAATTTTTTGATCTCCTGTTGGGATCTCAGGCGCCGCTGCTGGTCGAGCTGAGCCAACCTCCATCATCATGTCACCTCCCTTTGCGTAGTATGGGAAGTAATTTCCGTTTTCAGAGAAACTACTGATACGAACGAGTCGTACACCGAGCATATCTGCGAGGTCTTCAGCCTTTTGCTTTGCCTGCTCGATCGCAATCTCTCGAGCTTTTGCTTTCAGTTCATCCTGCTTTTCAACAGTAAATGAAATATTTCCTACATTTTCTACACCACTTGCAGTGACATCAGTGATGAGCTGGCCTACCTTTGTGAGATCGCGAACCCGGACCTCAATGGTCTGAGCCACCTCATATCCTACAAATGTTTGCTTTCCGCTCACACAGCGATACATATTACAATCTGCTCCAGTGTATTCGTATTTTGGATTGATCGAGTATCCTACGTTTTTGATATCTGGCTCGAGGACACCTGCTTTCTTGACGATATCGAGTGCTTTGTTGATAGAAACTGCAGCTGCATCACGAGCAACGTTTACTGTCTTTGCAGTCTCGGTGACCCCAAAGCTAAATGTTGCAATGTCTGGAACTGCTACCTCTTCTCCCTCACCGCTTACGGTGATGTAGTTGAGGTTATTTTGACCCCCTACGTACTTTATAGACTTCCACTCCTTTACTGATAATACGATTACATATAATGATAAGAGGACAGCAAGAATCGCGCCTGCTCCCAATAAAAATTGTTTGTTATTTCCTTCCATACCCGCTATCATACACTATTTTCTTTCGCTCGTCTCCTGTGGCAGTCATAAAGGAAAGTTCGACTGCACAGAGCTCGATATGCTGGTCAGGAAAACTAGTTTTTGATCCATATTTTGTATCACCGACAAGTGGGTGTCCTATGTGTGAAAATTGGGCACGGATCTGGTGCTGCCGACCTGTTTCGAGAGTGATGCGCGCAACATTCCCCTTTGCAGTAAACGAAAGTTCGGCATACTGGCCGCGCGAGACCTCGTGGTCGTACACCTTTGTATAATTTTCCCTTTCATCGTGAACGAGAAAATTTTGCAGTGTGCCCGAAGCAGGCAACTCCCCTTCGACGAGCGCCTCGTATATTTTCTCTACCGTGTGCTCGCGGAATTGTAGCGATAGACGTGATGCACCTTTTGATGTCTTTGCAAAAAGAGTGATGCCGCGGACATTGCGATCGAGCTGGTGGATCATACCGAGAAAGACATTGCCCGGTTTTTTGTATTTTTCTTTTATGTATTCTTTTACCTGGTCCTGTAGTGTATCGATAAGGACTCCTGCGGGTTTTGCCACAGCAATGAGATGATTGTCCTCATACAAAACAGTTATTTTTTCCATCGAGCAAATATTCCACACGGGAGGAGTCGGCCCCCATCTTTTTCCTCGATCGTGAGCTCCCCTTTTTCGATATCACCACCTAGGTCGAGGATATTGTTTGCGTATGCGATCGGAGAATACCCCGCTGCATATCCATTGATTAAAAAGAATGTCGGACTCTCCGAGAGGATTTTTTTGCAATTTTCAACGAGTGGGAGAAAATGCTGTTCGATCTTCCAGAGCTCATTGTTTGCACCATGACCAAACGAAGGCGGATCCATGATGATGCCGTCATAAAAATTACCCCGTTTTATCTCGCGCTCGACAAACACGCGCACATCCTCGACGATCCAGCGGATAGGACGGTCTGCGAGCCCAGAGGCTTCGGCATTTTCACGTGCCCATGTCACAGCTGCTTTTGATCCATCGATATGTACCACTTCTGCTCCTGCCTGTGCACAGGCGAGCGTTGCTCCTCCAGTATAACCAAAGAGGTTGAGCACCTTTTTCCCTTTGAGGTCGAGTGCACGGAGCCAGTCCCAATTACTTTTATGTTCTGGAAAAAGTCCTGTATGTTTGAATGCGGTTGGTTTTATAACAAATGTGAGTCCTCCGTATTCGATGTTCCATGACTTGGGAATTTCTTTTTTGAATTGCCATGTGTCGGTAAATACTGCCACTGCATCTTTCCACAACTCTGGTCGAAGCTTTGGCCAGAGAGCTTGCGGGTCGGGACGAGACATCACCACGTCTCCAAACCGTTCCAATTTTTCATTGTCTCCAGAATCAATTAGTTCGTACATTTTTTCCAGCCTCTATCCCACTTATGACTTCAGTATTTCCATTTGAACCTTTTAGACCTATGACTATTGGGACCTCTGCATATGTCTTGCCTGTAACGACACGTACAAATATTTGCCCTTTACGATCGATGAGTGCGCGAGTCGGGACCGTGAGCACATTTTCTTTTCGCGCTGTGAGAATATTGATATCTGCAGTCATACCCGAGCGGATACGAGGATCGGCGACGATAGAGAGAGTCACCTTGTAGGTCGGAATACCCTCAATCACAGTCTCCGCAGGATCGATCTTTGAGACGGTAGCGGAGAAACTTGCAGTATCTCCATATGCATCGAGTCGTACAGTAGCGCTGTTTCCAACAGAGACTTTTGAAATATTTGACTCAGGTACAAACACCTCGATCTTGTAGCGATCTGCGGTCATCACAGAAAACACAACAGTGTTTGCGTTTACGGTTTCTCCGACAACTGGTTCTACGAGTGTTACCACCCCATCAAACGGAGCGACGAGGGTCATCTTTTGTAGGACAGCCTCTTTTGTTGCAGCATCAGCTATCGCCTGTTCAGTCTTTGCGCGTTGCGCCTGGACGGACTGAGATGTGGAGCCAGCTTGTTTCAATACGAGATTTCCGCGTGCATCATCATACATAGCCTGTGCATCAATATAGTTTTTATTCAGCGTAGCAAAAGCGGTCTGTGCACCTGAGAGTGTTTGTTTGTCTGAGTTATCCCTTGCATACTGGTTCATTTTGTCGATTAGGGTCTTTGTCTTGGTGAGTGTCTCTCGTGTAAACGCAGAGACTTGGTCGACAGAAGGATTTGCGTTTACATATATATCATTCCAATTTTCTATTGACTCTTTGAGTGAGACACGCAAATTTTCTATTTCCTTTTTTCTGGTGTCACTAGATACATACAGTAGTAGTACAGGGTTGTACGAATCACCGTTTCTAAAAAGGGTATCAATGCTTTCAAAGAGCATGTCGTCGATCTGAGCAAATGTATCGCGTGCGGTATTTACGAGTGCGCGACTTTCGTTTGTATACGAAGCACCAGATATAGACAACTCTTCTCGTCGAGTACCCTTTTCGATTTCGTCGAGCTTGGCTCGTTCAGCAAGCACATTTGCCTGAGCGCTTTGATACACAGCTCTCGCCTCGCGACTATCGAGTGAGCCGAGGACCTGCCCTTTTACTACTGTATCTCCAACTTTTACACCGAGATACGCGAGTACGCCAGTATTTTCAAAAGCAAGATCTGCTTTTTCTTCTGGAGCGATTTTCCCTGTGACATCGATCTCCTGTACCACGTCAGCAAAAGCCACTTGGGCTGATTCAAAGGCGGCGTCATCTTTTCCCGATACGGATAGTACAACCACGAGGAGCACTACTACCACAAAGCCAATGATGGCGTATTTGTTCTTTAATTTCTTCATTCCTTTGATTTTAAGCTTTTTTTGAGCTATAGTCTATAGCTATATGGATATCAGTGCGACCATCCTCTACGTATTTATATTTTGTAGTCTCTACATTCAGCTCTTTCTACTCATCACTTTTTTTGAGGAAGAGGAAGTAGGGACCAAAAAACAGGGCGAGCTACCGACCGTATCTATCACAATTCCCTGCTACAACGAGGGCAAGACCCTGGCAAAAACCATGCACTCGCTCTTTGCACTCAACTATCCAAAAGAGAAGCTGACTTTTTTCATTGTAAATGATGGGAGCACCGACGACACTGCGGTGGTAGCAGATTCATTTAAAAGCGAGCGTGTGACCGTCCTCCATCAAAAGAATGGTGGAAAATACACCGCACTCAACTATGGTATAAAAAACTCAAAAGCAGAGTTCGTCGGCTGTCTCGATGCAGACTCCGAGGTACACCCCGATGCATTGCGCAATATGATCCCCCACTTCAAGCATCCCGATATCGTCGCCGTCACCCCCGCAATGGTCGTACACGATCCAAAAAATATTCTACAGCTCATGCAGCGCGTCGAGTACCAGATCGGTGTCTTTGCGAAATGGGTGTATGGAAAACTCGATGCGATCCACGTCACCCCTGGGCCTTTTTCTATATTTCGACGAGATGTCTTTGAAAAAATCGGGTACTTTAGACACGCACACAACACAGAGGATATGGAGATCGCCTTTCGTATCCAGTCACACAGACTAAAAATCGCAAATTGCCCGAATGCCTTTGTCTACACCATCACCCCAAACACCGTAAAGAAACTGTACAAGCAACGCGTACGATGGACCTATGGCTATTTGAAAAATCTGATCGACTACAGACACCTATTCCTCAATCCTCGATACGGAAACATGGGAATGCTCACTCTCCCCTTTGGTATGGTGTCGACCATGGCAGCTATATACATCTTTGCAAACTTTATCATTCATACTGCTGATTTTATTCATACAAATATATACAAATGGACCATCGTCGGTTTTCATCCAAAATTCAGTTTTTCGTTTGACTGGTTTTATATAAATACAAATCTCTACGTCCTTCTCTCGGTGATTGTCCTCGCATTTTCTGTGAGTATTATCCTCATCGGCAAAAAAATGACGGTTGGCAATGCACGTCCGAGTAGAGACATCATATACTTTTCTGTATTTTATGGCTTCATTGCGCCACTCTGGGTGGGTAAGGCGGTGTACAACACTATCCTTGCAAAAAAGACTCCGTGGAGATAAGGTGTAGGAATGAATATAAATATCCGCAAATACGTGATGGTGTTTGTCCTCACCTGTCTCATCTTTTTGACCATATTTAGTGTGAGCAACTACATCAACAATAAAAAAATAGCTGAGATAAAACTCACCGAGGACAAGATCGCTATCGACATCCTATCACTCGAGACACAGTTCACTCTCCTCCAGGAAGCAAGCTGTAAAAAGATCCAGGGGACAATCCTCTCAGACGAGTTGAACACGCTCGGTGACCGTCTCTCGTATGCAGAATCCCAAGGGGTAAACGATCAAAACGTAAGCAACCTCAAAAAGTACTACTCGATCCTCCAGATCAAGGACTATATTTTAACCAAAAAGATTGCGGCTAAATGCCCTAACAAAGAAGAACCTGTACATACCGTACTTTATTTCTATTCAAATAAAAATAGCTGTGATGACTGCACAAAGACAGGCTTTGTCCTCACCCGTATCCGCCAGGCTTATCCAAATGTCCGTGTCTATTCATTTGACTACGATATAGATCTCAATGCAGTTGCCACACTCAGATCGATCTATGAGATACCGAATGAGCTCCCCGTACTCGTGATCAATGAAAAAGTTTTTTCAGGCTACAGAACCATAGAAGAACTGCAAGGACTGATGAAATTAAAGCCGACAGCAAGCAGTACGGACATAGTGCGTTGATCACGAAGAACTGTAGGTAGGTAAGGTACATTGAGAAAATAAATCCAAACGAGACGATTCCAGTCGCAAAGAGAAACAGCTCACGTCTCTTTAAATCGATAAAGAGAAACAGCACACTCAAGAATCCGATGTAGTAGAGAGCTCCGAGATAGGCTACCGGTATTCCAAACATGGTCGAATACTCGCTCGTTGTCACCTTTTCGCACCCACCGGTAAGCGTACATGGTGGAACCTCCCCTTTGTAGTGTTGCACCGAGAGGTACAGCGCATCAACCAGGCCGATGGCCCCGAGTACGAGCACTGCGATGAGTATCTTTTTAAATTTGGGTTGAAGATGCGACAGCATTTTGAATTAATGTTTTAAACTCTTCTGCTGAACGTGGACTCTCGATCATCACTCCGTTGAGGAAAAATGTCGGCGTCCCCCGTACCCCAGATGCACTCCCTCCACGGTAGTCATCGTTTACCTTTTGACGCACTTCGCGAGAGATGATATCGGTATCAAACTTTTTCACATCGAGACCGAGTCCCTGTGCATAAGTAGAAAATGTCTTTAGTGCATCTGCGCTATTTGCCCAGTCGTTTTGAGTTTCAAAGAGCACATCGTGCATCTCCCAGAACTTGCCCTGGATACCTGCCGCCTCGGCTGCCGCAGCTGCATAGTCGGCGTTTTTGTGAATCGTGATAAGTGGAAAATGTCGGTAGACGAAACGAATAGAGGTACTCGCGACCACCTCCTTTGCAATCGGATAAAAAGCAGCACATGCAGGACACTGAAAGTCACTGTATTCGACGAGAGTCACTGTCGAACTAGCTCCCTTTGACCAGTCCTCGGTAGAAACCGGAACTGTCAGTGTACCTGTAGGTGTTTTCTTGCCCCCGGTACTTGCCATCATTCCCCATACGAGTAATGCAATCACTCCGAAAAATACGATCCAAAATATAATTCTATTCATGCGGCTAGTATATCAAAAGAGGTGGGAGAATAACACTACCCCAGCCACCCCGAGCGCATTCATCAAAAAAGCAATGAAGAGAAACATTCTTGTTTGTACTCTTGATAGTCCCATGAGCACTATGCCAAATTCATCAGGAAGTGGTGAGGCGATGATCAGTGCACCGACTACTGGTGATAGCCACTTTAAAAATCCAAAGTGGAATGATCTGAAAAAAGACTTCCAGTGCGTATGCTTAAGCGCCTTCATCAAATGCATGGAAAAACGATCGCGAATAATATGAAAGAGTATATAATCACCCACCATTGCACCCAGCGCTCCGAATAAAATAACCCAGTGTGCTGGTAGTACTTGAGCGAGTTGTGCGAGGACGATAGCAGCTGGAGCGAGAGTGAAGGCAGATGTGAAAAAAATGCCCGCCAAAAACACATAGAATATACTGTCTGCCCCCTGCAACACCCCGAGACTGACTACATAGAGACCCAGGACAAAAGTGAGGAGAATAATGCAGAAGTCAAAAAACAAATCTCGGTAGTATCTAGGCATGGTGATAGGATTCGTTTTTAATTATAGTACACGCGCGATATATTTGCTCTGCCAAAATGAGCCTGACCAATTCATGAGGAAAAACTAATTTTGAGAGGGACCACGTAAAATCGGCTCGATCTTTCACGCTTTGCTCTGCTCCGTACGCATCACCAATGATAAAAACGATGCGTTTACCACTATCCATACATCGTTTTTCAATGAATTGGGATAGCTCAACCGAGCTCAATTCCTTTCCACGCTCATCGAGGAGGATGACAAAGTCTTTTTCATCATACTCTATCTTTGTTTTCCATTCACATGGAAAATAGTGGTTGATTCTGTTTGTAAAATCAATCACCTTTTCATCTTTTATTTTGTCACCCGGAGAGCAGAACAGGAATTTCATTATTTTCTTTTGTGGATCATGATGAGGTTCCCGTCTGGATCCTCGACGATTGCCATATAGCACACTGGGTTTTCCAATGTCTCCATAGCAAACTTTATATTTTTTTCTTTGAGCTCTTTGATAGCCTGGTCAAAGTCCTCTACTTCGAGTGCTGCTGTTCCTCCGTCTTTTCCCGGCTTGAACTCGCCCCACATACCGATAGAGAGCGCTGCACCAGGGCCGAGGTCGTACTCCACCCACTGTGCATCTACAGCTACCTCCGCTGGAGCTACGAGCCCCAAAACTCCTTCGTAAAATTTTCTCGAAATATTAAGATCTCTCACGATGTATGACACAAACGCAATTTCTTTTATTTTCATATGTGAATTGTATCACCTTGACTATAAAAATAGGAGGTGTAGTATTTTTGATTGAGCCTTGCTCCAACCATGAATAAAAACTGGATTGAAGACGGCAACCCTAACGGGAGCCGCCGAGAAGTCGAAATTGCAGACCGGATTCGCGAGCAATCGCGCCCCCAGACGCCCGAAGGAGATGCCGAGGGTTCGCGTCTCGCAAACCGGGCTAAGCCGATCGCAGTTGAAGCCGAACTCGCTCACCAGGGCGGCTAATGCTTCCCAAACCCCACGCGGAGCTCCACACGGAGCTCCGTCTTTTTTTATTTCTCTGAGTCGATCAGCTTTCGTTTTCTCTCGCTTCCCCACCGATAGTTCCCGACACCACCTGCAGTCGGTACGACACGATGACATGGGATGAGCAACCCGATTTCGTTTTTGGCGATCGCACTCGCAACCGCGCGTACTGCAGTAGGTTTTCCGATCATGCGCGCGACCTCGGTATATGTTTTTGTTTTGCCTTTTGGGATCTTGAGCAATGCACTCCACACTTTTTTCTGAAATAGAGTCCCTTTTAGATCGAGTCTGCTTTTATAAATATTTATCTTTCTACGAGGCAATTTTGGTATGGTTTTAGAAAAGTATAGTTTTGATATACCTCTTTCAGAATGAATCACGACATAGGTGCCGCACTCAATAGTTTGTAGGTCGTAGAAATTCATACGCGGATTATACCAAAAAACAAACGCCGTCCCTCTGCGGGGACGGCGTTTTGCACAGAATGCGGATTATAGCAGCACCTCTGGTGGGAGAGCGTACCGTCCGGTTTTGGAAAGGCGGATCGTGGGATGATCGTCCTCAATGCAAGCGAGCACCTCACGTGTCTGCGGCCAAAAAGGCTCGGCAAAGGCCGTGTTTAAAGATGTCTCGAGTGCCTCGTAGGCAGCGGTGTATTCCAAAAAGAATCCTACCGTATCTCGGATGAGGAACGTATTGGTGCCAAGAAGCCAGCTATCGAGCCCGCACCCAGGAGCAGGAGGTTTGTCACCCTCTAGTCTCCCGTCGGGTTCATGGGATCCTGGATACTTGAAGAGACCTGTCCCTGTGAGACCAATGTAGTAGCCGGGCATAATAATCCGATTAACAAACACAGGCTCATCGCGCGACGAACCATGACGCACTCTCCGGAGTACAGGTTGGTCCCCGATCTGCCTTACACTGACCGCATAGAGCAAGTGACTCGCGAGTACAAAAAAGCGCAGATTGTCTGGTTGCATACGATGGTGGTTGGAGTTGAGAAGATCAGTCTCAAACAATTTACCACTAAACCATACACTGTCAAACCATAGCACTATAAAAATTCGTATTCTGTTTTAAAGAGTTTCTGTGCGAGTGCAAAAATCGCATAGGTAATAAAAGGAGCAGCGAGAGCGATAAAAGTACTCACCACCGCAAACACTCCATGGATCAGTGTACGAGATTTCATGATTGCATTATACACGATTACAACCAGTCCAATTTGATTACCTCCGCATTTGCATATGCAGGTAAATCGTAAAATAGTTCGGGATCACCACCAGTTCTAATAGTCTCGATCACTCGTCCGACACCCGCATGACATACCATCAAAATGGTTTCGTCTTTGCCCTTCCAGTCATTTAGAAAAGAGTGTACACGCTCGAGGAATTTTTGTGGATTCTCGGCGTTTTCAGCCTGAATCATTTTCTTTGAGGTAATCTCGACTGTAGGTGTTCCTGTCAGATTCCCCATATCATACTCGGTGATGCGTGGATCGATCTCGATCTCTTTGGTATATCCAATAATCTCTGCCACAATTGCCGCAGTGTCTTTTGCGCGAATGAGTGGTGAGCTCACGATATGGTCGATCTTTAGTCCCATTTCTTTTATCTTATTCCCCTCTCCTTTTGCCTGCGCTCGTCCTTTTTCAGTGAGTGGCGAATCGTCTTTTTGTCCTGCAAATACATGCTTTAGATTAGCCTCACTTTCTCCGTGTCGTATAAAGTAAATCATGAAAGGATTATACTATGTATGGCACAAAAATAAATAACCCAACAATCGCCGCAGTGATCGCAGAGATGAGTACTGCTCCCGCTGCCACGTCTTTTGTATCACGTGCATACGGATGATACTCCGGTGAGGTGAGGTCTATGTCGATCTCGATTGCAGTGTTAAACGCTTCCGCCACAAAAACAAATCCTCCAGTCAATACGAGAATCATCCACTCGATGTGAGTAATTTCGGAATAAAAACCTAGGCCAATAGCCAGAAGGAGTACGAGCACATGTATCCAGGCATTGTGTGTCGTCTTTAGAAAAAGGCGCACTCCTCTCCCTGCATGTGAAAAACTCTGGGCACGTTTGAGGAGAGAAAATTCTTCTTTTGTATCAATTCGTTGTTCCATTGAGATTATTTATTTCGATAAATTTCTTCACCAATCCTTCTATCTGATCCACCGTCCTCACATATTCCTCCATACTCGTTCCCTTTGGATCTTTCACGTCCCAGTATTCTGCCTTATCGGACGAAGAAAGATAGTCGGGTATCGTCTCTGGCTCTGCCATCACTACGATTTTATCTGCCCAATCAACCATATCTGAAGTCAGTTGGGTACGAACATACTCGGATACATCTATCCCTTTTTCTTTTAGTGGAAGAATTATCTTTTCCGGATTGATTAAATCTTTTATTTTTTGTCCATCCCTGCTCTCTCCCTCTTTGTTTACTACTTGTGTACCCGCAGATAGTACCTCGTGTTTATCATTCATTGTTCTAAAAAGCGCCTCTGCCATTTGGCTTCGTCCGGCATTTCCCCTACAGACAAAAAGGATTTTCATAGGGTGATTATAGCAAATCGGGGTGCGGTGGTGGGGGTGTAAGAAAGCTATATCTGCCTTCCTGAAACCAAGTGAAAGTGTAGGTGCTGTGAATCTTGGAATTCTCCCCCATTTGTAATAATTTTGTAATTTTTCTCATGAAGTTGGTATTTTAAAATAATTTCTTTTATCACAGTAAAGATATCGGCAATCAAAGAAATATCTTCGACGTCGGCGAGTCGTGTTATATGATGTTTGGGAACAATGACCACATGAAAAGTCCAGTCTGGTTTTGTATGGTGAAATGCTAGGACGTTATTTGTCTCAACTTCTTTCTTCACCTCAATCTTATTATTTAGCACAAAGTCACAATAGAAATCTTTTGTATCCATATATAGATATTATCATATTGCGTGGGTGACTACTGGGAGTTGAACCCAGACTAAGAGCTCCACAAGCTCGTGTGCTACCGCTACACCATAGCCACCATATTACATTTTACTCACGGTGCGCAGGAGAAGACTCGAACTTCCAAGCCCTTGCGGGCGCTACCACCTCAAGGTAGTGCGTCTACCAGTTTCGCCACCTGCGCATGTAACCCCACCACTATAACAAAATCTGGTTTTTAATCAAATAAAAACCGCCTTTCGGCGGATTTTACTATTTTGTCTCTACCGCCTCTACTGCTGGGACAACTTCTGGTTCTTCCTTTATTGCGAGTGTTTTTCGCATTGCACGTCGGATTTCCTTTGCTGCCTTTTCTCGGACAAAGTAGAGCTTTGATCGGCGAGTCTTCGCTTTTCGGATGATTTCGATCTTGTCGATCATCGGAGAGTATAGTGGAAAGATTTTCTCTACCCCTACTCCATCCATCACCTTTCGAACAGTAAAGGTACCACCCATCTCTGCACCGTGCTTTCGAGCGAGAACGAGCCCTTCAAACGCCTGGAGGCGGAACTTGTCTTTTTCTTTGATTTTTTGCCACACACGAACAGTGTCACCTGACTGAAAATCAAGTTTTGCGCGTGCTTCGTTTGCTAAAATGGTTGTCATACGTAGAGCCAAATCTAACATAAAGCCCTTATTTACGCAACTCCGAACTCCTTTTTTGCCTCTACGAAATCCTCTGGGAGGGGTGCTTCTACAGTGATTTCCTTGCCTTCCATATTGGTAAAGGTGATTTCTCCGGCATGGAGTGCATTTCGAGTAAAGCCAAACAGTGCTGCCTTTCCAGAACCATAGAGTGGGTCGTGGACGATAGGATGGTTGATCGAGGCAAAGTGTACGCGGATCTGATGTGTACGGCCTGTCTTTGGCTCTGCCATGACGTATGAGGCTAGTTTGGTAGTCTTTATGACGGTATACCAGGTCTCGGCCTCACGCAGTTCTCCGCGAGCTCCACGAGTGGCAGACCACTTGCGAAAGTCGCTCTTGCTACGACCGATCGGACGGTTGATCGTACCGTATTTGTCTTTGAGTTCTCCGTAGACAAAGGCATAGTATTTTTTCTGTATCGTGCGGTTTTGAAACTGATCTTTTAGGAATTGGTGAGTCTCTTGGTCTTTTGCAACGAGGATCACACCCGAAGTTTCTTTGTCGAGACGATGAACGATACCAGGACGGATGACGTCACCCATCTTCTCCCCCACTTCTTTTGTCTGTGGATAGTGCTCGACGATCCAGTCGACGAGGGTGAGCTCGTCGCGCTTTCCGTCTGGGTGCACCGTGAGACCTGCCGGTTTGTATAGGGCGAGTATGTGTGGATCTTCGTATAAGATATTTATGTCTAAATTGTTCATTGATTTGCTTGGCGTCTGTATCCTTCGATCCACCCTAAAATCTTCAAAAGGAGTTTGGTATCACCGACGCCAATATCCAATGTACCATACTGTAGGGTTTTGCGAATGTTTTGAGAGCTTTTACTTTTGATAATGTATGTTTTAAAAAACTGTGACAAAGGAACCTTTGTAACTTCCGACCAGTACTTTTCCGCCTGCTTTGCTGCGACGGCTGAATGAATATGGATATGCCCTTTAAATCTATCATCTTTTACAGCACAGACTTCTCTAAAAAATCTCATCATTATAGAAATAATTGCTGGATCACTGTTACTAATACGCGCCATACCTTTAGTAGACTTAGACCCTTCACCCCAGTAGAGACCGATACCCAGTACCTTGAGCGTCGCAAGATCCATCTTCTCGACCGAAACTGCGGATTCTTCAATAGATGTACTCTTCTTCAATAATTCATTTCGAAGACGACTCTGACGTCTTTTCTCGACCACTTTCGGTGAGTGAGTATAATTCTTGAGACGTAATTTCTGCTTCGGTGTGAGAACAACACCTCTTACCCAAGTACTTACACTCCCTTGAGATGCCCCTAATTGATGAGCAATGTGTTTAACAGAAAGTCCTTTCCTTCGTAATGCAATTGATTTGTCTCTTTTTGACATCATGAGATATATACTACTTCGGCATAGCTTAATATGTCAAATCTTCAAAGAGATTGAAAAATAAGTGTTTTTAGTCTATGCTAGTCATATTGCGCGATTAGCTCAGTTGGTAGAGCGCCCCATTTACACTGGGAGGGTCGCAAGTTCGAGTCTTGCATCGCGCACCGATACCTCAATTTTTTATGGTATAATGGTTTTTTAGAATGTCCTCTCGAAAAATAGTAGTTACCTATCTCTCAAAAGATAGACCTGCGATCGTGTTCCTACCAGGCATCCTGTATGCCGAGATCACGCCTCATAAAGGTGTGCTCGAATGGCCGGATCCACCACCAATCCCTTTTTCACAATTCCTTGGGTACTATACCCAAGAAGAATTTGATCAGAGGCAGAACAAAAAGAATGATGACGAGTAACACCACCCGCGCTTGGCGCGGTTTGGCTTTTTTATTTCGTTACGTTGTGCCCCTGGTTGGAATCGAACCAACATTGACGGCTTAGAAGTCCGCAGTTCTATCCATTGAACTACAAGGGCTATGTATAAGAGACTATACCGAAGGGTCTCTAGCGTCAACCTTTTCTATCTCCCCTTTTTCGAATCGAGTCTTTTTTTCATTATATTGATCGAGCAATTCGTCGAGCCGTTTTGTATCAATAGCCTTTACCGTACTCGTTGCGGTCTTTGCATTGGGAATCTCGATGGTCTTGACCTTTTGAAACTCGACGACCGATAGCCCTGCAAGAGCTACGAGGGCCACCGCTGCCATCACGAGCACAATGAACCAGTCATAGTAGGCATCGTGCGTAAATTGTTTGAAAAAGCGTTTCATTTTATTTTTAATAATTCAATTGAAAATGTCATACCCCAGGTCGGCACCTTCCCTTTTTCGGTAGATGGATCTCGTTTGAGACTGATATTTGAGATCGAGATCTTGTACGGCAACGATTCGATAGCATTCATATAGGTGAGCACACTGCTCCAGGTGCCGCGGGTCTCTACCCGACCTCTCACTCGACCCAAAACCCCAGTATCATCAGCAGAGAGTGATGAAATATTTACCGACACGCCGGTGCGTGTACCGAGTGACTCGAGCTTCTCGATAACTTCAACAATACTGCTCTCAGTAACGATAAACGCCTTGAGCGCATTTTGTGTGTCGGTCGTATGCTTTAAAATACTGACCAGTTTTTGAGCTTGCGTACTCCGTATATCCTGGTCGCGTACTCCCACCGATAGCTCAGCAATCTTTTCTATATATGTTTCCGTCTTTAAAAATACAAAGACAAAGCCGAGTACGCTTCCAAAAAAGAGGAGTGTTGCTATACCGAGTAATGTTTTGAGTCTTTTTGACATATTAGTTTGCTTGGATTCGCATCACAAACGACAGATCCTTGCTCTTTGCGAGGTCAGACACCGGTAGTTCGACCTTTTGCACCCCTTTATAGCCTTCTATTTTTTTTCTAAAAGCGAGGAGTGCGTCACGGTTTGCCGATACTCCACCCACTCGCAGATCGATCGTCGAAGAAGCATTTGTCGAGAGTTCAAAGCTCGTGAGCCTTACTCCGGGAATGAGAGATTCATTTGGAATGAGTACGGCTCGGGTGAGTATGGGGTTATTGCTTCCCTCGAGAAATCGATTACTAAAATCAGTTGCGTATTTTACCTGTAGCTCATTTTCTTTTACCTGTGCGAGGAGTTTTTTCTGTCCCTCGTTTGATAGTTGGTACTCCTTATCCCGCACATCACTCCGAGCAGCGACGTATGCTGGCAACATAAAAATGATACCCGCAACACAAACCCCGGTACCCACGAGAAGGATCACGATCATCAACCGTGTGATGTATTCACTGCGTAGTGCTTTTTTTTGTTCTTCGGGGAGATATGTATGCATGTTAGTCGGTGAGTGAGAGTCCGAGCGCCACTCCATAGTCGAGTGACACCCCGCTCAAAATATCTGCGCTGATGACCTTTTTAATACCCGTGAGTCCTTCGAGGTTTTTGGCTACACTCACTGACTCAGCAGTACTACCAAACACATAGAGGTATTCTAGCTTGTTTTCATTGTGGGAATTCCAATACCCCATTACTTTTTCTACCTCGGTTTTGATGAGAGCATTGTTCCCCATCGTCTGGATGGTCGAGCTAAATCGTGGAGTACGCTCAGAGATGATATACATGTTTGTTTTCTGACTCGAAACCTGGACAATCATCGCTACTTGTTTTTTGTCCGGTGATATAGAGCGGATGAGTGCATGCGGCTCGGTATCAAACGCCTGTACTGCAAGACCTGCGATAGTACATGCCGAGAGATACGACTGCACGGTCTTTTGATGAAACGCCACCACCCCAACCCGCGTAACAAGACCCCCTCTCTTCTCGAGAGGATCACATTCAAAAATCGCCTCACTCGGTGGAAATGGCACATTTTCCTCGAGCTTTACCTCGACCATCGCGCGCACATTTTCCTCGAGTGCTCCCGGTATATCGACCTGGAAAAGATACATCTTTTCTTCGGGCAGAGACACACGCACGTTTGAGAGGCCTAGTTTTTCTCGGACTATTTTTATCTCTTGGGCGAGCGCATTTTCATTGGTTACATAGCCTGCTTCGACAAGTCCTTTTGGGAGAAGGCGCTCGACATACGCAAGTATTTTATACCCCGAGCGGCGCTTGCTCGATACGACCGCGCGGATGGCATCGTCGTTTATATGAAGGCCTGCACAACGCATGCTTAAAAGATCTGGTGGAGGAAACAGGGTGAAAAATTTGGATCGATGCTCGAGCATTTACGCTCTATTATACTACTATTTTGCCTTGGTCCCCTCGGGGATATCCGCAATAGGTTCGAGGAGTGAGAACTTGCCATCTTCAGTCGAAACTGCAAAGAGCATGCCGTTACTCTCGAATCCTTTTATCATTCTCGGCAGCAGATTGGTCACAAACATGCATTTCTTCCCTACCAAGACCGCACAGTCTGGGAAATATAGAGATATTCCAGAAACAATTTGACGTGGAGTACCTTCGGCAAAGTCCACAGAGAGCTTGAGTAGCTTGTCTGTATCAGGTATTTTTTCGGCTGAGAGGATTTTCCCCACCTTTATCTCTACTTTTGCAAAATCTTCGTATGTTATTTTATCCATTGTGTTTATCTAAAAATCTTTGAAGTATAAGGGCTGCTGCTGACGCATCGAGCATATCATGTTTTCCTTGAAAAAACTCGGCATGCTGGCTCGTCATGTATTCTTTTTCAAAAATGACCGGTAGTCGCGTCGTACCCTCGAGCTCTTTTTTAAAGGGAGTGATGAGCTCCATGATTTTGTTATTCTCATTTTTATCATTGACTGACTCGCCCAAGACGATCCCCTCTACCCCACCTTTGCAAATCGCAACGATTCTTTCTATGAGTTTGTGATCGTTGGGGACCACACTGTGAGGCATCGCGAACTTTCCCCCTTCGTCAGAGAGGGCTAGTCCTACACGTTTTGAACCAAAGTCGATGCCGAGGTATCTCATGAGGAAACTATACAATATATTGGACTAAAATGATATTTTTGGTATGATGGCACCACTGGATGGGTGGCTGAGTGGTCTAAAGCAACGGTCTTGAAAACCGTCGCCCTCGTAAGGGGGCCGTGAGTTCGAATCTCACCCCATCCGCAGAAAAGTTTATTCCCTACTCGCTAATGCACTCAGACATATCTGACTGTCAGTGGTGAGAAGGTTACATGCATTCGTGATCGCTCCATCAGTGAGCCCTGAAATAGTCGCGTACCCCACCACTCCCTGATAAAAGGCTAGCTTTTGTAAAATCGGTAGCCCTACCACATACTGCTCTGACTGGTGTAGATTTTTCCCTTTGAATTTGCTCATCATGGTGAGCCCGAGACCCTTGAGGCAAAACTGAGTATCGCTCTCGGGTAGTCCACTTTTTGTACATAGCGCCGATGCTCCGGCATAGTCCCTCACATGTGTGCGCAAGTATCCAAATGTCGAATACAGAAAACACGTCGGACGTTCGTCTTCGTTTACGAGAGCTGAACAAATCTCGAGTGGTTTTTCTGAGCTCTCTGCTGTAGCAAACGGTCCCCAAAACTGTTCCATGCGTACTCCCTCAAAACATCGATATGTATCAAAATCTTCTTTGATCACACGACAATTGCGGATAGCAGCGACAGTGTCCTGATTATTCATGAGCATGTACACGTGCCCCATCCCGTGGAAACAGCTCGCACGGCTCGCTTTTGGTAACGTATCACAGATCGCATCGGGACGCTTTGCAAATTCTGGATCATAGAGAGATAGCTCCTCGAGTACTCCGTGAACATAGCCGCCGGCGCAGATATTTTCGACGAGGGCGTGGTTTACATGTTCTGGATTGTCCATCGTCATCGCTTCGTTGAACCCATAGAGCTTGTAGGTCTTGTGGCCGATGTCGTGGGCGATATTGTGACAGTTTATCGCGAGAGACGGGTCTGCCTGGATCGCATCGACGACTTTGAAAATAGAGTTTGGATCGTTTTCATCGAGCATAGCGAGGAGCTTGTCGCGTATCGGTTTTTGATCATCAAATGTTTTGTCGATACTCACGATGACAGGAGCTGGCTCCGGAATCGATGTTTCGGATTCTTTTGGAATAAAAAAGGCAGAAATACCCGCAACAACGAGGAGGGCGAGGATCAGAAAAATATATTTCACTTTCATAATGTAATCGTACGGGTATTCGATGTGCTGTCAAATAAGTGGATAAAAAAACCGCCGGACAGAACGTCCGGCGTGTGTGCTTTTGATGAGAGTCAGAGACCGAGCGTAGATTCCAGCACAGTGTATGCCATCTCGATCTGTCCGGAACGATTTTCGACGCGGAAATCGAACTCATTCATCCGCGCGAGCTCCTCGATAGCGATTTTCATCCTCGCCTCGATCTGCTCCGCAGTCATGTCTCCGCGAGCATTGAGGCGTCGGCGCGACTCCTCGATACCAACATGCACGAAGATTGAAGTAATTCCCACCCCGGAAAGACGAGGATTTCCTGCATCCTGGATCAGTGCTCTTCCCTGCACATCGATCGCAAGGATGACAGTCTTTCCCGCCTGCACAGCCTCGAGGACTGTCGTGATACGGGTGCCATAGCGCTTGCTATGCACACCCGCATGTTCGAGGAATTCGCCAGCATCGACCAGACGTTGGAATTCTTCCTCCGAGACAAAGTCATAGTCGACTCCGTTTCTTTCACCAGCCCTCATGGCACGGGTGGTGGTCGATCTGGACTGAACATATTCTGGATGCCGTTCACACAGCATCCGAGTCAGGGTGGATTTGCCGGCCCCAGACGTACCGGAGATGATAAGGATCCCTCCTTTTGGAACATTCATGCCAATCTGGAGATTAATAGATGCGAGTCGTCATGTCAAACATGCTATAATTTCCGCATGGCTATCGCACCTCTCATAGAGTGGGTCACCCCAGAACATCACCAGAGCGAAAAAAGTCGCGAGTGGTACTGGGCTGTGGGCATCATTGCTGGTACCGGAGCTATACTCGCTCTTCTCTTTGGAAACAAAATCTTTGCAGTCTTTATCGTCGTTGGTGCATTTGCCCTCACGCTCAATGCCCACCGCACTCCGCGTCAGCTTCATGTCGAGATCAACGATCGCGGCCTCGTTATCGACAAAACTCTCTACCCTTTTCAGCATCTCGAATCATTTTGGATCGATACTGATCATCACGAGCCACGCCTCATCATCAAGTCTCGAAAAACTTTTATGCCTTACCTCTCACTCATCCTCCGCGACACTGATGATGAGGATGTGCGTCAGATCATGCTCAAATATATCGCCGAGGTAGAACACCCAGAAACACTCGGCAAAAGAATACTGGAAATGTTGGGCTTTTAATGATAGTCTCTGTCATATCGCTCCCGTCGTTCAATGGATAGGACACAACTTTGCGGAAGTTGTGATGTAGGTTCGATTCCTACCGGGAGCACATGTTGAAAAAATATTTACCAGAGTTCGTATACGGTGGCATCGATGGCATCATCACGACCTTTGCCGTGATCGCGGGCGCAGTAGGCGCCACCCTCTCTCCACACATCGTCCTCATTCTCGGTTTTGCAAACCTTTTTGCAGATGGCTTTTCTATGGCCGCATCAAACTATCTTTCACATACCGAGAACAATCCTGAGCGACATCCTTTCAAAACCGCCCTCGCTACATTTATTTCTTTTGTGGTGATCGGCTTTATTCCCCTCTTCTCTTTTGTATTTTTTGAAACATACCAGGTTGAGTCTGCAGTAGTACTCACCGCACTCGCATTCCTCATTGTCGGATATATAAAAGGCCATGTCGCAAAACGTCACAAAGGCAGAACGATGCTTGAAACAATCGCAATTGGAGGTGTAGCGGCTGTTATTGCGTACTATGCGGGTAGTATTGTCGAGCGTATTGTCTCATCGCTTTAGTGATCGCCTCGAGACCCTTTCCCTTTTTTGTCAGTGAGTATCCATCGCCTTTCACTATCATCCCTTCTTTTTCTAAGTTTTGTAATTTAATAGTGAGTGTTCGAGTGCTGATTCCGAGAGATTCTTCAAGCTCTGTAAATCGTTTTGGTCCAGTCAAAAGATCCCGAACAATGAGTACGGTCGAGTGATCTCCGATGAGAGCGGTCATAGTAGCGATTGGGCAGACTTTTTTCATACAAAACTTTACAAAGTAAAGTAACACCGATACAATAGCAGTATTATCAATATATCACAACCATGTCTAAAAAAATTATCGCTATCTCAGGAAGTCTAAAAAAGAATTCATACAACACCACATTACTCAATGAGATCAAGACTTTTGTCCCCGATCTCGAGATCCTCTCTATCGCAGACCTCCCCCTCTTCAATGAAGACCTTGAGGCAAACTTCCCCCCAGCAGCAACAGCCCTAAAACAAAAAATCGAAGCAGCAGATGCAGTCATCTTTGCAACACCTGAATATAACCGCTCTATTCCAGGAGTATTAAAAAATGCCATCGATTGGGCATCTCGACCGTGGGGCAAAAACTCTTTTGCTGGCAAACAAGTCCTTGTTATCGGAGCTTCGATGGGCCCTATTTCAACAGCACTTGCTCAATATGATTTAAAGAAAGTTATGCTCTATCTCGATGCACATGTGATCGGCCAGCCAGAGTTTTACCTAGGAACCGCTCAGGACAAGATAAAGGATGGAAAAATAGTAGATGAGAATACGAAAAACCACCTTGTGAAGGCGGTTGATCGATTACTTAATCTTTAGTAGTTTTGCGACTGCTCGTGACTTGATACGTCCTGCTGCATTTGCCTTGATGTACCCTGTCTTTGCTGCCTTGTCTGCGATCTGCTGGATCTTTGCGATGAGGGCCTGAGCTTCTTTTACCTTTTTATCCTTTACAAGCTTTTCAAACTGCTTGAGGATGGTGTCTATTGCTGATTTGCTGCGTAGGTTAAAGACTCTCTTTCGTTTTGAGACTCGGAGTGCCTTTTTTGCTGATGATGTGATTGGCATATATTTGTGTCATGAGATTACCACACGCCTTACAAAAATACAAGTTTTAGGATAGTATAAAGCCATGATTTCGTATATAAAAGGCACCGTCATATATATAGACCTCAAATACCTCGTCCTTGAGGTAAATGGTATTGGATACAAGATATATACGACAACCGAGTATTTGAGCCTTTCTATCGGCGCCGAGGTTTCCTTTTGGATCCATATGGTCGTGCGTGAAGATGCTCAGGATCTGTACGGCTTCCCTACACGCGAAGGGGTGAATTTCTTTGAACTCCTCATCACCATATCTGGTATCGGCCCAAAGTCAGCACTTGGGATACTAAACGCCGCGAGCGTCGAGACCATTCAGTCTGCGATACAGTCTGGCGACACTTCACACCTTACGAAAGTATCAGGAATAGGAAAAAAGAATGCAGAAAAAATAGTACTTGAGTTAAAAGATAAAATCGAAACGATCGAAGGACTCTCTCATACAAATGATGCCGACGCACTCGAAGCACTCCGTTCTCTCGGCTATAGTCATCAGGAGGCACGTGAGGCACTCAAAAAGTTGGATAAAACTATTACAGATACTGGAGCAAAAGTAAAAGCGGCATTGAAACTACTTTCATAAAGAAAAACCCCTCCGCCGAAGCGCGAGGGGCTGTAACCGATGCATTCGGTTAGTTGAAGTGAAAGTGTCCAGGCAGAAGAAATGTGGTACCAAGATCGTGATGCCACACCTCATCAAGCGAGTACTCATGAAAAATGAACTGGAGCCCCAGCATACTAGTTATGTGTAGGGCTGTCAGTTTTTCGCCACCTCCATAAACACAGAGTACCCCACGCCATCCACGCACCAGTTTCTTGGGATACAGGTTTACAAAGGTTGCGAGACCTGCGGGGGTTGTGATCAATTTTCGGTGATCCTTGACTCCGGTACCCCAAAAGGCATTCCGGATGCTAGTGTCAGTAATGATACGCCCTTCTGAAAAACACCGAGGCACATACCCCCCTGGTTCTGGACCGAGCTTTAGCCCGGGAAGCATGAGCTGGTGTGTATCATGATGTTGAGGTGTACCTTTAACGGGAAGTCGGTTGAAGATCCGAAGAGGCAGAATGTTTTTGTCCACTTGTTTGTCGGTTTAGGTTGTTGTCGACGAGCTCGAATATAATGCACTATTGTGTGTATAATGTCAATACTATATAAACCATTAAAATAAGGCATAATAGAGCCATGCTACGCCACATCCGCCCCTTAGTCCCCAAAGCCCTCTTCCCCTACTATCACCTCGCCCTTTCTTTATTTGGCGCGGTTCTGTATGGTTTTCCTGGGAAAAAGCTCACGGTCATCTTTGTCACTGGAACAAAGGGAAAAAGTACGACGACCGAGTTCATGTATCGTATTTTAAAAGAAGCCGGATACAAAACAGCTCTCACAAATACCATCCACTTTGTGATCGATGGAGCTGAACAGAAAAATCTGTTCAAAATGTCGACGCCGGGACGCTTTTTTCTCCAGCGTTTTTTGCGAAAGGCACTCAGTGCAGGATGTACGCATGCAGTCATCGAGATGTCATCACAGGCAGTACTGCAGTCGCGCCATCTGTTTCTCTATCCAAACGCTCTCATTTTTACAAACCTCACTCCCGAGCATATCGAAGCGCACGGTTCGTTTGATGCATATGCGGAGTCGAAACTGCTCATTGCCCAAGAAGTATCCTTTTCACAAAAGCGTCCTCGATACCTCGTCGCAAACGAGGATGATGAACACAGTCACAGATTCCTCGCGTACAAAGCCGAGCAAAAACTATTTTTTAGCGGACGATCATTCCCCTACACCCTAGCGATCCCAGGTGACTTCAATACCTACAATGCTGCAGGAGCCATCACTCTCGCCAAGGCCCTCGGTATCGAGGAACCGATCATAAAAAAAGCAGTCGAGAGCGTGACCAGCGTGCCTGGACGACTGCAGTATATAGAGTGTGGTCAGGATTTTGATGTGGTTGTCGACTATGCACACACTGTAGACTCTTTGAAAAGAGTATACGAAACATTTAAAGGCAAGCGCATCATCGGCATCCTCGGTGGTACGGGAGGTGGTCGTGATCGAGCAAAGCGAAAAGAAATGGGTGCGCTCGCCGACAAATACTGCGAGATGGTCTATGTCACCAACGAAGATCCGTATGATGAGGATCCGCTACAGATCATGCAGGATGTCGCTGCAGGAGTGACCAGCAAAAAACCCGAGCTCATCATCAGCCGCCGCGACGCCATCCGCACAGCCATCTCTCGTGCTCAGGTAGGCGATGTCATCCTCATTACCGGAAAAGGAACCGATCCATTTATCATGGGACCGCGAGGTATCAATATCCCCTGGTCTGACGCAGAAGTGGTAAGAGAGGAACTCAATGCCCGAATTGCCTGAAGTCCAGACCACGGTCACCGGACTACAAAAACACATCGTCGGTCGCACCATTTCCTATATATATAGCGAGTATAAAAGAAAGATCGACCTCAAGAACATCCTCAATCAAAAAATAGTGAGAGTGTCGCGTCGTGCCAAAAATATTTTGATCGATTTGGAAAATGAATACACCCTCCTCATCCACATGAAGATGACCGGTCACCTCCTCTTTGATGACTATGACAAAACTGATCCGTTCAATAGACATGTACGTCTCAAAATAACTTTCAAAGATGGAAAAGAGCTCCACATGTCCGACATGCGCCGTTTTGCAAAAGTAGAGGTGATAAAGGATCCCGATCTCTCACATCTCGGTCCCGAACCACTTGAGAAAAGTTTTACCTTTTCAGTATTTAAAAAGTGCCTTGATAAAAAACAAAATGCCCGGATCAAGCCCACCCTCCTCGACCAAACCATCCTCTCTGGTGTCGGCAATATCTATAGCGATGAGTCGCTATGGCGTGCAGGAATACATCCAGAACAGATCATAAAAAGCATTCCAGACAAAAAACTAAAGTTCCTTTACGAAGCCATTCGATCTACTCTCAAAAAAGGAATTGATTTTGGCGGTGACTCTATGTCTGACTACCGAAATATCCATGGAAAGCCAGGGAAATTCCAAGAAAAACACCAGGCCTACCGACGCACCGGAAAGCCATGTAGCAAAAAAGGCTGCTTTGGCACCATCCTCCGCAAAATGGTTGCCGGACGTAGCTCACATTTTTGTAGTATGCATCAGAAACTAGTGAAATAAAATAATTCCTACTGTTATAGCCACATTCAGAGATTCTTTTTGGCCTTTCAACATGATTTCCACAATGCTGTCCGATTTATCGAGTAGCTCCTTCCCCACTCCATCCACCTCATTTCCAAATATAAATAGCGTTGGTTTGGTATAGTTCCATTCCTTAAAATCTTTTGATCGTTTATCCTGCTCCACTGAAACTATTTCTCCTTTAAAGTTTGCGAGCACATCGAGTGGATCTTCTACATACTCCCACGGCACGGTATCCTCAGCTCCCAGAGAAACCTTTATAAAGTCTTTTCTTTTATTACCGAATCGATCGAGTGGTGTAGGTGTGGTACCCGTGAGATATATTTTCTCCACCCCTGCCCCATCTGCAGTACGAAAAATCGATCCCACGTTGTGGACACTGCGGAGATTGTCGAGAAGTATATATACTTTTTTATCCATATTCGCTATACTACACGTATGTTGAGCTTATTTCCATCACTTTTGGTCTACGGAGTACTCGCACCATTTCTCCTACGCATCATCCTCGGTATCACCGTTGTGTACTTTGGTATGAACTATATAAAACAAAAACAGCACACTCCGGTCATCCTCGGTATGATCGAGATCGTCCTCGGTCTCCTCCTCATCGGCGGTATATATACACAGGGTGCAGCACTCCTCGTTGCGCTCATTTTGGGTCTCAAGCTAGGAAAAAAGATTGCGACCCGAGCATTTCTCACCCACGGAGTGAACTACTATCTGATCCTCTTTGTGATCGCCCTATCACTAGCGCTCAGTGGTCCTGGAGCATTTGCTTTTGACCGACCGTTCTAAAGTGTGTTAGTATATTGCGCATTGCACTCACATAGCTGTTTTGGTAGTTAAATAAGTATATGCACCCATAGCTCAGTTGGTAGAGCATCTCCCTTTTAAGGAGTGGGTCGTTGGTTCGATTCCAACTGGGTGCACAATTAAAGCAGCTGGGGATGAGTTCAATTATGTGAAGAATATTCTTAGGGCCTTATTGACATGTTATAATTTGAATATACATGGAAAAAGAACTTGCGAAAAAAGAGTTGAATGGAATTTTACCTAACATTATATTTTATGGACTGGGCGCTCTAATCATTGCTTTTGTTAAAAATAATCTTGGGTGGGAAAACGTTGCGTATACTCTCGGTGCCATCTACGTAATTTTGGTACTGATCAGTTTATTAAGAACTGCCATATTAATTGGAACTACAAGTATTTTATTTTTCTCAAAATCTATCGCTTTACCTGATAAGAGGTGGGATATTCTAGTAGTCATAATTTCAATCACAGAAGATTTATTTTTAATTATCTATTCGATCTACATTCTGAATGCGTTCAAAATGATTTCTCTTTGGCCCTAATTAAACAATCTGACACCTTAAACAAGAGCATGATTCTGAGTCTGACAAATTTCTAATTAAGCCTTGTGAGATCTGATCGAAAAAATCTAACTCTCCTATCCTCCAATTAAACCGTAAGTATCCACTTTTCGAGTAGCAAACTCATATCCCCTCCTCTTCGCGCCTCATGATAGACATCGACGAGCGAACCGAGATACGGTGACCCGGTAGTTTTCAATTTCCAAAAAAGGATGCCGTGTATCTGTTCGTCAGCGATGCCACGATTTTTTGCATCGATGTATGAGAGCCAGAGTTTTTTCTTGTCCCCTACCGCATTTGCGATACCAAAGATATTGTAGTCGTCCTTTTTTTCTACCTTGTTAAATTCCTGAATCTTGTCTGCTTTTATTTTTTTATCAATCTTCTCTTCTTTAAATATAAAAATGTTTGGTGAGTCTTTTATCCGTTCTATATCATCAGCAAATTCGGCGAGGATATTGTCCCCGATGACGATGAACTTTTGAGCAAAGAGACCCTGGCTTTCTATGTACTCATTTAAACCCTCTTGTGAAGAAACGTGGAAAACACTCGCATCAGGTTTTTTGGCAAGGAGTGAAGCTACCAACTCCTGCGACTTGGTCTGGATCTTTTCTCGGTCATTTCCATGGTATATATAAATCATTCCATTTCTGCCCAGTTATCTCCTACCTTTGCCTCGGTACTCAGTTCAAAATCCACGATACTCTCCATTATTTTTTGAATAGTTGGGACGACCGAGAGTTTTTCTTCTTCGATTTCAAAGACGAGTTCATCATGCACCTGCAGGAGCATCCGCACATCGAGTTCTTCGTGGATCTTTATCATTGCGAGCTTTACCACATCAGCCTCTGTCCCCTGTATCGGCGCATTGATCGCCATGCGTTCGGCCGCAGCACGGATAAATGGGAGTTTTGAGCGGATACCTTCAAAATATCTGCGTCGTCCAAAAAGTGTCTCAGTATATCCCCGTTCTGCAGTCTCTGCCTTTGTGCGCTCGAGGTATGCAGCGAGGCCACTGAATTTTTCAAAATAGTCATTGTAAAACTTTTGAGCGGTTGCTCGATCAGTGCCCAGATTTTTCTGGAGCGCGGTCACTCCCATGCCGTACATCACGCCAAAGTTGATCACCTTTGCCTGGCGACGCATGTCTTTTGTGACCTCGGTGAGTGGCACTTCAAATACTTGTGCGGCGACCGCAGTGTGCACGTCCTCTTTGTTTTTGAAAATTGAAATGAGTTTTTCATCTTCTGATAGCTGTGCCGCGATGCGGAGCTCGATCTGTGAATAGTCGATCGATACGAGTTTATACCCTTTTTCAGCGATAAATGCCCGGCGGATCGCACGCCCGAGGTCGGTTTTGTTTGGAATATTTTGAACTCCTGGATTTTCCGAAGCCATACGTCCCGTCGCACTCCCTGCCTGGAGGAGGGTCGAGTGGAGTCGATCGTGTTTGTCGACAAGGGTCGGGATCACATCGATGTAGGTACCGAGGAGCTTTGCATACTCACGGTATTTGAGAATCTCCGCGATGATTGGGTGCAAGTCGGCCATCTTTTCGAGCTCAGACTCTTTTGTTGAAAATGCACCGGTGCCAGTCTTCTTTTGATTTTTTGCTTTTAGGCCCATTTTCACAAAGAGGATTTCACCCAATTGCTTTGGTGATGCGATGTTAAACTCTTCCCCGGCATAGTCGTGGATCTTTTTTTCTATTTTATTGAGCTCGGTGTGATACTCCCTTGAGAGTTCTTTGAGATACTTTGTATCGATCTTGATACCGAGGGTGTGCATCTCGTCGACGATCGGGATGAGTGGTTTTTCTATCTTTTCGTATACAAATTCGCTTTTTCGGATTTTTAGTTCTTCAAAAATAATCTTTTTTGCTTCGGCAAAGTCACGCACTCGTGCAAAGTTGTATACATCCTCGAGAGTCGGTGTGGTTTTGTTAGAGTCGACGACCCACAGCGCGAGAGCTGTTTCGCGCAAATCGGTCTCGTCCACAGTCTCTGTCTTTACCTCTTTTTGCTCAGCACCGAGTGCATCACGTACCTTTACTCCCATCGTACGAAAATCGAGATCAGCAAAGAGTGCTTCGAGTCGTTCTATCTCTGCCATTTCTTTCCACGGTTTTGGGAGGACAAAATCTATTTTTGCGTCACGGCGGATAGTGGCGAGGGTTTTGCTAAAGAGTGCCTCTTCCTCCCCTTCTTTGAGAAGATTCACGATGCGGTCTGACTGCTTTAGTTTCTCTGGTGATTTTTTGAGGACTTTGTAAATATTCTCGATCGTTCCAAACTCTCCGATGAGCGCACCAGCTGTTTTTTCTCCGATTCCTTTTATACCGATGATATTGTCAGATGGATCCCCGCGCAGTCCTTTGTAGTCGGGGAGCAGTTTTGGCTCAAAACCAAAACGATCAATGACGGCTTGTTCGTCATACAGGATGGTGTCTTTGATTCCTTTTTTGAGTGTGTATACCTGGATGCGTTTCCCCTCGACGAGCTGGAGTGTGTCCATGTCGCCTGATGCGACGATGATATCGATATCTTTGACTAGTTCACAGATGGTGCCGAGCATGTCGTCCGCCTCGAACCCTGGTTTGTCATACATAGGTATGCCAAATGCAGTAAAGACATCGCGTGAGCGTTTGAGCTGTGAGACGAGTGCTTCGTCGGTCTTTTTGCGACCTGCTTTGTAGTCTTTGTATACCTCATGGCGATGTGTCGGCTGTGGGAGGTCGTAGCATGCGACGATGTAGTCAGGCTTTAGCTCATCGATGATTTTGAGGAGCATGGTACAGAGGCCGTATATGGCACCAGTCGGTTCTCCCTTTCCCGAGACAAAGTCTGGGAGCGCATGATATGCCCGATGGATGATGGCGTGGACATCGAGGAGGACGAGGCGAGGGTGGGGCTTTTTAGACATGTCCTGATTATACCCTTTTAAAAAGTTGAGGCCACCCCGTTCGCCTTGGGGTGGCCTGCACTCACCACTTATCGTACTTCATGTTTACCTCCTTCCCTTGTTGACGATTTTGTTTCGCCTCCACAGATCTGCCGGCATCCGGAACCTCCAGATCCAGCTATTGAACGGTTTGCTCATGAGCTAGCCTAGAGTATACTCCCGCTCTGTTTCATTTACAAATCTGCACTCTACTCGAGTATGCTCTGGCATCACCTCTTTTATATGCTCCGGCCACTCAACTACGATGAGTATGTTCGGATCTTTTGCCCATTCGAGAAAGCCCAGCTGTGCGATCTCTCCCCCATTGTGCAGTCGATATGCATCGATGTGGATGAGCTTGTGCCATTTTTGATCAGTCAAAGTATAAAATTTGGCAATGACAAAAGTAGGGCTCGTGATCTCTTCGGTAATGCCTAGATTTTTCGCAATCGCTTTAGTGAGCGCCGTTTTCCCCGAGCCGAGGTCACCGTAGAGACCGATGACGTGGGATGTTTTTGTTAAAAGGTCTTTGGCAAAAGTATTTGTGTCAGATAGTGATGTTGAAATCATGAAGGTATACTAGCATAAAAACAAATCGCCCCGCACAACCTCTGTAGGTTGGCGGGGCTAGCGTCACGGTCCACGGACGACACCGGGCTGGATCTGGTACTTCGGATCCGGATAGATCGGGTAGTTCGCGTTGAACCACCACTGCCACTCGGCCTTCACGTCCACCTCAGGAGTGGTGAACTTGTACCCCTCGCTGACCTGGATCAGACCGATTGGTACCGTGATGGTGCCGACGACATCCTGAGCATCCCGATGATAGCGATAGCTCCACGGGGTGGACACCATCGTCTCCCCACCAGTGTGGCCAGGATCAATCGAGGGGGTCAAATTGGGAGCGCCGAGCCAAACTGGCCGGACATCCACATCCTTCACTGGATGGGCGTATCTCTGGATACCACCAGCACACCCTGTAGCAAAGATCAAAATAACTAACGAAATGCACGTTTTCACCTATATATTATATCACAATATATAGCTAAATGTCAATAATGCTATAATTTCCCCATGGTTACCTTTGATGAAGATAAAAGTAAGCGCAAGATCAACGAACTTTTGAAAAAAGAGGAGGAAGAAGTGGTGCAACAGCTCGCCCAAAAGCTCGGCATCGAGTATGTGGACCTCTCGGTCATCCCTGTGAACACCGACGCCCTCCGTCTCGTCGACGAACACAAAGCATTCGAGGCAAAACTCGCCCCTTTTGCGATCATTGATCGAAAAGTAAAAGTCGCGACACGTACTCCCGAAGACCAAAAGACTCTCGACGTCGTTTCTGGTCTAAAGGAAAAAGGTTTTGAGCCAGTTCTCGTAGCTGCATCTATCGCTAGTCTCGAAAAAGCGTGGCGAGCCTACAAAGACATCTCTTTTGCCTATGAAACAAAGGCGGGTTCTCTCGACGTCGCAAACGAAGAGATCACAAATGTGGTAAAACAGACAAAAAGTCTCCCCGATATCATCACCCTCCTCACCGGTATGCTCAATCAAAACAAAAGCTACCGCGTCTCACACATTCTCGAGACCATTTTGGCAGGGGCTATCGCGACCGGTGCCTCTGACATCCATATAGAGCCAGAACAGGAGTATATCCGTCTCCGCTATCGCCTCGACGGAGTACTCGCTGATGTTCTCACCTTTGACAACACTACCTTTACCCTCCTCCTCTCTCGTATAAAACTGCTCTCAGGCCTCAAGCTCAATGTGAAAAAGGATTCTCAGGACGGACGCTTTAGTGTAAAGGTGGGAGACAGTGATATCGAGATTCGTACTTCTATTCTCCCAGGTGCCTACAACGAATCTATCGTGCTGCGACTCCTCAATCCAAAATCCATCTCTGTTCCCTTGGAGGACTTGGGCATACCGAAAAAGCTCCTTTCAGTTATCCTGAAAGAAGTCGACAAGCCAAACGGCATGATTCTCACCACAGGTCCGACAGGTTCCGGAAAGACCACGACCCTGTACGCCTTTTTGAAAAAAGTCTACGGTCCAGGCGTAAAGATCATCACCATCGAGGATCCGATCGAATATCACCTCGAAGGTATTACCCAGACACAGGTAAATGAGAGCGGCTACAACTTTCTCGAAGGTCTCCGCAGTGCCCTACGACAGGATCCAGACATCATCATGGTGGGAGAGATCCGCGACGGAGAGACGGCATCGATTGCGATCAACTCTGCGCTCACTGGTCACCTCGTATTCTCTACACTTCACACCAACGACGCCGCGGGAGCCTTCCCTCGCCTCCTCGACCTCGGGGTCAACTCTCGTGTAGTCAGTTCGGCGATAAACATCACTCTCGCCCAGCGTCTCGTGCGCAAACTCTGCTCTGATTGTAAAAAAGAAGTTGGTAGTAATCCAAAAATCCAGGCTGTTCTCGACAGCATCGTAGATAAAAGTGAAATCCCTCAGACAGAAAAACTTTGGCAGGCTGTCGGCTGCGACAAATGCAACCACACCGGATACAAAGGCCGTATCGGTATATACGAAGGCATCATGATGGATCCAGAGATAAACAAAGTAGTAGAGATCGGTGGTAGTGCTCAGGAGATAAAGACCGCCGCTCTCCCCCAGGGCATCCTCACTATGGCCCAGGATGGTATAATCAAGGCATTACAAGGCATAACCAGTATAGAAGAACTCGAGAGAGTTATTGAATTAAAATGATGCAGCAAGATAAAAATGTAAACCTTGTCCTACAGGCGCTCAAAGCGGCGATTGATCATGAGGTACAAGAAATCGCAAAAAAAGAAACCGAACTTCGCACTATTGAAACCGAGATCCCTCGGCTCGAACAGACTTTAAAAGAAAAAATAAAGCAGAGAGATGCTCTCAAGAAAGAAGTAGACACCCTGCGTCGAGAACAAAATAAGAAAATGTTGGAATTGAAGAAGCAGCAGGATGAATACGCGCGTGCCCTCAAGAATCCCACCGAGCATCCAACAGCAAGATAAAACAGGACGCAGTTTCCTGTGCCTGTCAATTGAAATTTCTAATAGGAGGAGTACGATGTATATAGCCCTTTACATCGAGTGCAAAAATCTCTAAGCAATACTTTTAATAACGAGACCAAAAGCTAGAAATACCCCCGAGGATATCCCCAGTGTCGCAAGCCGAAGCAAGTGAACCAGAAAGTCCTTAGAAATAAATCAGGAACCCTGCGCAAACAGGATCCATTGCTTAGAGATTTTTGAACTAGATATGTAAATGAATTACCGACGTTTTCATAGAGTATCCTAGCACAAAAACATTTTTATGTCAAGTACCCCTAAAGACCAAAAAGACATAGCGCATCTGGACTATACCCTCCGCCCTTCTCGGTGGGATGACTATATTGGTCAAAAAAACATAAAAGACAACCTCCACATCCTCCTCACCGCAGCAAAACAGCGCAACCATCCTCCAGAGCATATCCTATTTTATGGTCCTCCAGGCCTCGGAAAGACGACTCTCGCCCACCTCATTTCAAAGGAAACTGGGGCTGCGATAAAAATCACCTCAGGTCCCGCTATTTTAAAGGTGGGTGACCTCGCGAGTATCCTCACAAACCTCTCTGCAGGTGACATACTCTTTATCGACGAGATTCACCGGCTCAACAAGGCCATAGAAGAAGTCCTCTACCCTGCCATGGAGAGCGGGTCACTCGACATCATCATCGGAAAAGGCCCTTCGGCTCGCACGATACAGCTCGAACTGCCTCCCTTTACCCTTATAGCAGCCACCACACGCATTGCGATGATCTCTGCGCCTCTTCGCTCACGTTTTTCTGGCGGCACCTTTAAACTAGAGTTCTACACCGAAAAAGAAATCGAGGAAATCATAAAACGCTCATCAAAAATCCTCGACATCGAGATCGACCATGATGCAGCAGCAGAGATAGCAAAGCGCAGCCGTTTTACCCCTCGTACCGCAAACTATTTCCTAAAACGTTGCCGCGACTATGCTCAGATCAACAATTCAAAGCTCACTCGTGCCGTCGTCGACAAGGCGCTGCATATGCTCGGCATCGATACCCTTGGACTAAATCAGGCTGATCGTGATATGCTCAAAATCATCATCGAAAAGTTCGATGGCGGACCAGTCGGACTGAGTACTTTGGGCGCAGCGACTGGCGAAGAACAGGAGACGATCGAGGACGTGTACGAACCGTACTTGATACAACTCGGACTACTCGAACGCACCACACGCGGGAGAAAAGTAACTGATAAAGCATATAACCATGTCAGGACATAATAAATTTTCAAAAATAAAACATCAAAAAGCAAAGACTGATGCTCAAAAGAGTAAGATCTTTGGCAAAATGGTGCGACTCATCACGGTAGAAGCCAAAAAAGCCGGTGGAAATCTAAAATCCCCTGGTCTTGCAAATGCTATCGAAAAAGCTCGCAAAGAAAATGTGCCAAATGACACCATCGATCGTGCCGTAAAAAAGGCGACGACTGATACCGAGGTCATGGACAACGTCACGTACGAGGCCTATGGGCCCGGAGGATGTGCCCTCATCATCGAAGGACTCACGAGCAACCGCAACAAAGCCGCTCAGGATGTAAAACACATCCTCTCTAAAAATGGATACGAGCTCGCTGTCCCGGGGAGCGCATCATGGGCATTTACAAAGACAGCAGAAGGCTGGGTGCCACAGACTATGATCCCTATAGGTGAGGAGGACGCCACAAAGCTAGAGACCATCATCGAAGAGCTCGAGGATAATGACGAAGTCCAAGATGTCTACACAAACGCCGAATAGAGTACTCGCCATCGATCCAGGATTTGAACGCCTCGGTATCGCTATTTTGGAAAAAGACAAACTCATTTATTCTGATTGTTTTAAAACTTCACCCAAAGAAACCTTTTATCGACGCCTCGAGAAAATCGGCGCTGAGATAGAGCGTGTGATAGTCGAATACTCCCCCACTGCCTGTGCAATCGAAACTCTTTTTTTCAAAAACAATCAAAAAACAGCTATGCATGTGGCCGAGGCGCGTGGTGTAGTCGCATATGAAGCAGCAAAAAGAGGGCTTTTGGTACACGAGTTCAATCCCCTGGAGATAAAAATAGCGATCACCGGACACGGGCGCAGTGACAAGGAACAGATCATGTTTATGGTGCCAAAACTCATCAAAATCAACAAAGACATACAGTACGACGACGAGTATGATGCGATCGCGGTAGGGATAACTTACTTTTCCACAATAAAAAATGGTTGCAAAAACTTTTAGATTTTGTTACAACTAAAAAACATTATTATTTAATCGATACGCATGCCCGAAGAACGAGAAACAGAAATAGAGGATAAGGATAAAGAAATCGACCCGGATCTGATACTGGGTGAGGCTGACGTAGTGGTAGTAGAAGAGGAGGAAGACGACCTCGCCGAAGAAGATGACGAAGAGACTGTCGCTGACGACGAGATCGATCCGTTCAAAGACCGATTCGAGGAATAGTCTATATAGTGATTCTCAAAAATCTCCGTTTACCGATCTTTACATCGATTGGTGCGGTGATTTTTATATTTGCATCTGTGACCTTTCCCTGCCCGATGATCTCTACCCCATTCCCCTCCACGAGGCGACGAAATTCTCCTTTTGATTCAACTGCACCAGATGAGATCACAACATCCATGAGTAGTGTATCCTTCTCTGCTTTTACGGTCTGTATATCTTCTGGCAATTCACCTTTTGAAAAAGTGCTCTCAAAAGCCTGGTGGGCTTTTTCTGCGGCCGCTTCGTCGAAACACAGAGTAACCACCGCTTTTGCCAACGCTACTTTTACCTCTTTTGGATGACCTTCTGGTGTAGCTGTATTAGTGAGTAGTTCAAACCCTAGTGGTACCATACCATCAGTCCATGACATCACTTTTCCAAACATATCCTCTGGAGTCTGGTCGAGACTGATCATATTCCCTTCTGACTTACCCATTTTCTTTCCTGCAGGATCAACGACGAGTTTTGTGGTGAGTACGATTTTATCTTTGTTCTTTAGAGATTTTATGAGATCACGTCCAGTGAGCATATTAAAAGTCTGGTCATTACCCCCGATCTCTCCGTCCACATCCATAGCCACACTGTCATATCCCTGCATGAGCGGGTACATGAATTCGTGAATGTATATAGGTTTGTTTTCCCTCATTCGGTTTTCAAACATATCGCGCTTGAGCATTTGGTCTACCGTCATGAGCGAAGCGAGTTCTAGCACATCAGAAAAATTCATTTTTGCGAGCCACTCAGAGTTGAACTTTAACTCAGCAGCATTTTCACCCTCGAAAGAGATAAATTTTGAGGCCTGGTCCTTGTATGTCTTGCAGTTTGCGAGCACTTCTTCATGAGTGAGTTTTTTGCGGGCAGCAGTTTTGTCTGTTGGGTCACCGATCATAGCAGTAAAATCACCAATGAGGAAAAATACCTTGTGCCCTGCTTTCTGGAGCGCGGCCAATTTTAGAAGAGGGATGAGATGGCCGATATGAAGTGTCGGGCCAGTGGGATCTACACCGAGATAAAATGTAAGTTTTTCTTTTTCTAGACGCGACTTGACTAGCTCACGACTAGGGTATACATTCTCTACTCCACGGTTCAATATTTCATCAATCATGTGAACAATGTAGCACAATATGTGTTAAAATTCATCCAATGAGGCACCACAAAAAGAAGCTAAAGAACCTTACATTGCTGGCCATCTCCCTAGGGATCATCCTTGCGGGCTTTAGTGTGCTCTGGGTATCTACGATAAAGATGCCTGACATCTCTGCTTTTGAGCAGCGCCGGGTCGCACAATCTACAAAAATATTTGACCGAACTGGTGAAATATTGCTCTATGATGTGCACGAGGACACAAAACGCACCATCATCCCCTTCGAGGACATCTCTCCTTTTGTCAAAAAAGCGACCCTCGCTATCGAGGACGTAGAGTTTTATACTCACTTTGGCATAAAACCGACGGCGATCATCCGCGCAATCCTTGCAAACGTCACTCCAGGTGGTGGTATCACCCAAGGAGGATCGACCCTCACTCAGCAGGTCATCAAAAATGCAGTACTCACTCGTGACAAAACCCCTACCCGAAAGATAAAAGAATGGGTACTTGCGGTCAAACTAGAAAAAGTACTGACAAAAGACCAGATTCTCGCTACATATCTCAACGAAACACCTTATGGAGGTAGTATTTATGGTGTCGAAGAGGCTAGCCGTGCCTTTTATGGTAAAAGTGCAAAAGACCTCACCCTCGCTGAATCTGCATATATAGCCGCGCTTGCCCAAGCACCGAGCTACTACTCGCCATATGGAAAAAACAAAGCTGACCTCGATACACGAAAAAATCTCGTGCTCAGCCGTATGCGCCAGAACAATTTCATATCCGAAGAAGAATACACTGCCGCAAAGAGTGAAGTAGTGGTTTTCCGAGAACGTAGCAATACCGGCATCCGCGCCCCACACTTTTCTCTCATGGTAAAACAATACCTCATCGACAAATACGGTGAGGACTATGTGCTACAAAATGGACTAAAAGTCACCACCACCCTCGACTACAAGATCCAGGAGAAGGCCGAGGGTGTCGTAAAAAACTTTGCCCCTACCCTCGAATCAGACTTTGGAGCGAGTAACACCGCTATGGTTGCTCTCGATCCACGAAACGGTGATGTTCTCATGATGGTGGGCTCACGAAACTATTTTGATCAAAAGATCGATGGGAATTTCAATATCATCACCGCAAAACGCCAGCCTGGTTCGACGATAAAGCCATTTATTTACGCGGCTGCATTTGCGAAAGGATACACTCCAGAAACCATTCTCTTTGACGTAAAGACCGAGTTCTCTAGTGAGTGTACCCCTGACAGCAAGCCAAAAAATCCAAAAAATGACAAGACAAAGTGCTATGCTCCAGAAAATTACGACAGCATATTTGAAGGTCCTATGACTATGAAGTATGCCCTCGCCCAGTCTCGAAACATCCCTGCGGTAAAGACTTTGTACCTCACCGGTATCAACAAGGCTATCTCCCTTTTAAACGACATGGGGCTGACTAGTTTAAATGATCCAGATCGCTACGGTCTCACCCTCGTTCTCGGAGGCGGTGAAGTGACACCACTCGAACTCACGAGTGGATACGGTGTGTTTGCAAACGACGGTGTAAAGAACAAACCTCGTCTCGTCCTCAAAGTAGAGGATATGAATGGAAAAATCCTCGAGCAGTCGAATGTCGCTCCAGAACGAGTGCTCGATGAAAACACAGCGCGACAGATTTCTGATATCTTGTCAGATAAAAAAGTACGTATCAGTAGTCTCACTGCCCTTTTAAATCCTATTCCTCGTCAGGTGGCCATAAAGACAGGTACCACAAACGATTATCGCGACGTGTGGGTGACTGGATATACACCAAACTTTGTGATGACTGCCTGGGCAGGTAAAAATGACAACACGGTTATGGCAAAAAAGGTGGCGGGTCTCATCATAGCCCCAGTGTGGACTGCTCTCTTTGCTGACATCGCTGAGAGTCTTCCAAATGACTACTTTAAACAGCCAGAACCGGCACCACTCGATATAAAAGCGACACTGCGAGGTAACTGGCGTGGTGGATTATCATATTTCAAGGACACGGTGTCAGGAAAACTGGCTACCGAATTCACCCCAGCAGAAACTCGTGAAGAAGTTATGGTGAACAGCGTTCACTCTATCCTCCACTGGGTGGACAAGGATGATCCTCGAGGCCCTATCCCTACACGACCAGAAAATGATTCTCAGTACATCTCATGGGAATATGGGGTGCGAAAATGGTTTACCGAATGGCAAAAGAATAACCCTGGTTTTGTAGAAACTCAAAACGTTAGTATCCCTACTGAAAAGGATGACGTCCACACCGGCAAAAGTCTTCCCAAAATAGTTCTCGATGATATACCTCGAAATGTAGACGATAACAGACAGTTTACCGTTTCCTTTAGTGTAAATGGTGATTATCCATACAGAAAGGCCGAACTTTTTGCAAACGGAAAGTATATTGCATCTACCGAGCGAAAATCGTTTAGCTTTATTCCCCGCGACCTCGACCTCAGAGGAAATGTGGTGTTTACACTATATGTGTATGACTCTGTATACAACAAAGGTGAGTACCAGTTCAGTGTAGATATCAAATAATATCTAGTATATTTGGTAGTTTCTCCAGGATTCTTGCTTTCTTTATGTAGATTTGGTTTTTTGCTATCGAGCTCGCTTGCACAGTGACTACTTTGTTTTTTATCGTGAGATCATCTACTGGTATAGAAAACTCTAGGAGCACTTGTTTTACTAATTCTTTTTCGCTCTCGCTATCCGCTTGGAGTTTTTTAAACTTTTCGAGATATTGGCGAATATTGAACATTAGCGGTTCATTGGCATTACGAGGTATAGAAAGGACGTATCAGGTATAGAACGTATCACCACAGGCCGATTTGAACCGTTAAAGGCAAGTGAGAGACTGTCTGTCTCGATAGATTGGAAGCAGTCTGTGATGTACTTGTGATTAAAGTTTATTTCTATGGGTTCCCCTTCTATGACCGAGTCGATGGCATTTGCGGTATCACCTACATCATTGTTTTTTGTGGTAATTTCAAATAGTTTCTCTTCTACCTTTATGTGTACCTGATTAAATTTGTCTGAAAAGATGTTTGATATTTTGAGCGCTTGGAGGAGATCCTGCTTTAGGACGGTCACTGTAGTCTTTTCTCCCTTTGGGATGATCTGGCGATAGTCTGGAAACACCCCGTCTACCACTCGAGATACGAGATATACCCCATCATATACACATGAGAGCTGATTTTTAGAGAGAGTGACTTGTACATCCCCTTCTGCTTTCTCCATCACTCGGACTATTTCGGACACATTTTTAAATGGAATGAGGATAGAACCAAAATCCTTGCTCTTTTTTATCTTTATTTTCTTTTCTGCTAGACGAAATGAGTCCGTCGCGACAAATACCACATATCCCTCTTCACAGTATATATAGACACTAGAGAGTTCTGGCTTTACTCCTGACGTAGAGGCGGCATACCAGACTGATTTGAGACCTTTTATGAACTGTTTTGCATCTACATCAAAAAAATCTCCTTCTACACGAGGAATGACAGGAAAATCCTCTACAGACAGAGCTTTTATAGTCGTTGTATTTCTAGATGTGCTTACTTTTAGGTTTTGTTCTTTGAGTTCGAGTTTTATCTTTTCACCAACTACACCACTTAGAAATGCAGAGAGGATAGATCCGGATACAGCTACAGAACCTGCCTGCTCTACTCGAGCAGGGATAGTGACCTCGATACCCATATCGAGATTAGTAGATTTTAAAAGGAGTCCTGTCTCAGAGGCTTCGAGAACGATACTAGAGAGTACCGGTAGGGATGCATTTTTACCCGTGATCTTTTCCACAGTTCCTACTGCCTGAATTAGTTTTTCCTGTATACACTCTATTTTCATAATATTTAAATTTTAGGGTTATTAGGGCTGTTGATATGTGGAGAAATCGATTTTAAGTATATTTTGCAACGTAAGTTGTTAAATATTTTTCCCCAAGTTTACAACATTGTCCTCAACTGACTGATCTCCTGTGAAAGAACTGAATTAGTTTTCAACTCATCTTTCACTTTTTCACAGGAATGAATCACAGTTGTATGGTCTCTTCCCCCCATCTTTTCCCCAATAGATGGATAGGAAATGTTGAAATCTTCTCGAAGGAGAAACATGATGACCTGGCGAGGCTTCACCACCTCCTTCTTTCGAGTCTTGTCGTATATACTCTCTTCACTAATATTATAATAATTCGATACGATTTTTATTACATCCTTTACAGAAGTATTCTTTTTCGGCTTAGTGCTGTCTTTGAGTACGTTTTTGAGGTCATTTATAGTGAGCTTTCCCTTTAGTTGCGACTGGATAGACACTGCATTCATCACGCCTTCTAGTTCGCGGATATTTCCCTCGAGGTTTTCTGCTACATACTCAATAATTTCGGCGTCGAGGATCAAGTTGTGAGCCAGTGCTTTTGCTTTTATGATGGCGAGACGAGACTCGAGGTCGGGAGAAGGTATATCGATGAGCATTCCAGCACTAAAACGTGATCGGAGGCGCTCCTCAAGGCTCGCAATATGGTTTGGATGACGGTCAGAAGAGAAAATGATCTGCTTGTTTTGCTCAAAAAGTGCGTTGAAGAGGTGAAAGAGTTCCTCCTGGAACTTTTCCTTGCTCGCAAAGAACTGGATATCATCCATGATGAGTACATCGTACTTGCGATATTTGTCTTTGAATTCCTGAGTCTTCCCTGTTTGTAGTGCGGCGAGGCATTCGGTGCCAAATTTTTCAGACGTGAGGTAGAACACCTTCTTTTCTGGGTAGGCTTCTTTGATAAAGTTCCCGATAGCCTGCACGAGGTGAGTTTTTCCTCTCCCTGTGTCTCCATATATATAAAACGGGTTGTAGGCGTGTCCCGGGCGCTGTATTACTGCCTGAGATGCTGCATGAGCAAGTTCGTTAAAAGGTCCGACAATGAAGGTCTCAAAGGTGTATTTTGGGTTGAGATTGTCATTTTTGTTTATATAGAGGTCCTGTAGAGGGAGGCTGGCGTTCATTTGAGGAACCATCTTGTCTGCAGCGCGTTTTTTGTCTCGTTTGTCAGTGATCACATACTCGAGAGCGCGGACTTGTTCGTTGTACTTGCGGAGAACACGCAAAATATTGTTGTGGAACTTCTTTTGAAGCCATTCCTGATAGAAAGGACTCGGTACATGGAGGAACACAACACCATCATCTATCTTCCCTAGCGACGTTTCTTTGAACCACATGGTGAAATTACTCTTTGATATCTCAAGTTGTATCTCATTGAGTACTGATTGCCATAGATTATTTACGTCATGCATGTTTCCAGTATATACCTGTTTACAAATGTGACCACTTGTGCAAATTCATAATTTTTGTTGAAAAGCTGTTGATTATTTGTGGATAATGAGATATAGTGGCGCTATGTCACAAACATATAGTCCAAAAAGAAAGAAGCGAGCACGAACACACGGTTTTCTCGTTCGAAGTCGCTCAAAGAATGGAAAGAAAGTCCTTGCACGGCGCCGAGCTAAGGGTCGCAAGAAGCTCTCTGTCTAACATGCTCCCTCACACTACCAGACTGGGTAAAAAACTCTTTACAGAAGTGGTAAAGACCGGTATGGCGGTACATGCTGATAACATATGGTTCAAATACAGACGAATCGGCGATTTACAAGGCCGATTTTCTGTCTCTGTCCCTAAAAAAGCGAGCAAACTAGCCGTTTCCCGCAACCGTGCTCGCAGACGTATATACTCTGCTATCACTCCACAAAAAGGGTTTTATGGCATTTTTTTGGCCAAAAACGACCTCGTTCACGTGAGTTTTGAAAAGATAAAAGCCGAAGTTGCTTCCCTATTAGCTAAAGCTTCGTTAAAATAGTCCCTATGTACCACGAATATATCTATAGACCCCTTTACAATGGCCTCATATATCTCTTTGACCTCCTCCCATGGATAGATGCAGGTGTAGCCGTCATACTTTTTACGATCATTGTAAAACTCGTCCTCTACCCTCTTTCAAAAAAGGCGATCGTGACCCAGGCTCGGATGAAAGAGATCCAGCCCGAGCTCGAAGCGCTGCAGCAAAAGCACAAGGACGACAAGCAGGCACAGTCTCTCGCTATTTTTGATCTGTATAAAAAGAAACAGGTAAATCCATTTTCAAGTATCCTCCTTATCATCATCCAGCTCCCTATCCTCATCGCCCTCTACTCTATCTTTGTTCGATCAGGACTGCCTGAAATAAAAGACATTCTCTATCCTTTTATAGACAAACCGTTTGTCGACATGCACCTATTTGGACTTTTTGATATCGCAAAGCGTAGTATCCTCCTCTCAGTCTTTGCAGCTGTGGCACAGTACTTTCAGATAAAGTATTCCCTAGGAAAACCTCCAGAGAAAAAGGAAAACCCTACGTTTCAGGATGATTTTGCCCGATCTATGTCGACCCAGATGAAATATGTATTCCCGGTGATGGTATTTTTCATCTCATACACCACTTCAGGTGTGATCGCTCTATACTGGACGGTGAGTAGTCTATTTACCCTCGCACAAGAGATATACGTAAAGCGTCAGCTCAATCGGTCAAATCAATAGCCCACAGAGAGAGATCGTATTTGTTTATAAAGAAGAGGCCGAGTTCTGCCTGATCGAGCGTGAGGCTAAATGCGTCTACGGTTGACCCGGTTTCCTCTAGGAGATTTGCTACTTTGTTTACACTGTTACTCACAGTGTCGAGGTGCCACACCTGATCATTTCCTAGAACTGTGCCCTTGTACCACGCGTCTGGTAGGTTTGCGAGAGGTTGGTTGGGTACTGCACAGTATATGCTGGTCTTTTTGAGATTGCTCCAAGTACATTTTTCTGGGAGCGTGACGAGGTATGTGTCCTGTATCGATCCTTCTGTCAAAGAAAATACTTTTGTCTCGGTCTTTCCTGCCACATACTGGCTATAAAAAACCTTTTTTGCATCGCGGCTCGTATTTGTAGTGAGGCCGTTTATCGGCCCGAGAACCTTTACTATATTTTTATTGGTCGCATTGAGGAAATATAGATAGCCCGGGCTTTTATTCGAAGCTTTTGTGGTGAGGGTGATCGTGTTTTCTTCAGGCCATGTGACGACCCAGCCCGAAAGAGGAGAATCAAAGACTTCTGTTTTGGCAGAGCCATCTATCTTTGATATATACCCCACCCCATTTTCCAAAGTAAATATTCTGTCACCTTTTGGAGAGACGGCCATGCTCGAGATGTTGTTTGATAGAGGTCTCGCTTTTATCTCGGTACCGAGAGGTGACGATATAGAGGTCACGGCACTTGATCCCTCACGGATGTAGCGGAGGATGACATTTTTCGCTGCTCTATCCCAAAGACTCTCGTAGACGCGGAGGATAGTGGTGTTGCTGATCTTTTCCGGTTTATCACCATCGATATCTGCAATATAGGTGTGCCCATTTCCTCGATCAGCAAAGTAGACGAGGCTCGTGCTCGAGGTAGATGAAGCGAGTAGTCCTGATGCTACGGGCGTAGCGTATATCCTGCGTACTTTTGCAGGTATAGTGGTATCTACAGCAGGTGTCGATGTGCTCAGGGTAGGAGTGCTCGTTGAGGTGGGAGTGATCGGTGTTTGATTTGGCGATGAGGGATTGAGCGGGCTAAAGCTGTTGTTGCTCACAGGTGCAGTCGGTGTAGGCATTGGTGTAGTCCCCTTTTCAAAAAACAGCCAATACCATAGTCCTATAAAAACGAGGACTATAAAGATAAGTGTTGAAATGATAATGGTGACTCGTGACATTATGGTGTTGGTGTGGTCGGAGCGGGCGCAGGGCTATTGTCTTGGACGATTTTATTCAAAGCAGCGAGCACTTCTTGTCGATCAGACTCCAGGACACGAACACTCTCAGCGCTGAGGTTATCAGGGTATGTGTAGTTGTTGATCTCCGTGATGATTTTTCCTACATCTCTCACGACGTAGCTATCAATAACTTGGGTTTTTCCGATCAGCATCGCCTCGTTTGCTTTCGGAAGAAGAAATACAGCCTGATCAAATCTTGATGTGGTCATGTTGCGCACCTCTTCTAGTTTTTGCGCACCCTCGACATCACCGCTATTTATCATTAGCTGGATGTTTTCGGTGATAGAGTCAGTCATTTCCTTTCTTCTCTTGTCCAGCGCTGTCTTGAGTTGGCCGGTTGGCGGTTTTTCACTTATTTCTCTAAAAAGATTTTTACTCAAATCATACTGGGCTTCGGCTGTGCCTTCGTGTCTTATAAAATCAGCGCGGCGCTTTAGGACAAGAGCTTCTTCTCGAAGTCTCATAGACTCGTCTTGGTCCTGTGTTTCGTCTGCCTTTTTTCTAAGAGCGGTCGCCTCTTTTTCTAGTACTTGTGCGTCTTTGCTCACTCTATCTAGGTCTTGTCGGATTTTATAGTCAGTTGCTGTCATTACCAGTTGATTGTAGTCAAAAGTCTGTCCAACCTGGCCAATTTCCGGCAGTGTCGTGTCTACTTGTACGAGGCGTGGATCGATGGTTTGGAGAATGAGATATGACGCGAGCATAGTGGCGAGACCCATAAGCGCGTTGTACATACGGGTTTTGGCTGCTGACTTTGTACTGATGATATCGGTCATCGCGTATTCGAATCCTGCGTACATGATCATGACCACAGCTGCTACTGCAGCAAAAGCGATGGCGAATTTGTATACATAAGAAAGATAGGTCCTCGTGTCTATCTTACAAACCATCCCATTGTTCGGCTCACAATTTGCCTGACCTGTTCCCTCGATGGCTGGAAGTGGTTCGAGCAATGTATAGGTATCCGCCCCAAAGGTCGTGAGTGGAAGGAGTATGAGGATGAGTAAAAGTAGCTTTTTCATTATAATTCAGGCACTTCTGCCTTTTCTATTTTATTAAAGTATACCGTAAAATTCCCCTGAGCGGCTTGCAAGATATTCACTGTGTTACGGAGCTGTACTCCGATGAGTGAACTACCCCCCACTGTTCCCCCGTTGCGTAGGATGATGCTCGACTGGCCATCGAGTGATGCTTGAGGCACATTGTTTACACTCCAGACGAATTCTCGAGGATTGTCATAAAAGTATGGTACCGCAACAACTTTCATTTCTTCATTGAGGAGAGGTTGCTGGCTGCCGAGTGCCTTGTTGTACAACACTCCATATAGCGGGTCTTCCTGATAAAAATATAATTCTGGATTTTGGAAATCGAGCGTGAGGCTACCTTTTCCAGTAGAGATCCCATCACGCGACTGCACTGTCACACTCACCTCCATAGGCTGTGGGACCACTCCGCCCTTTAGGGTCAAAGACTGTTTTCCGTAGCCAGAATTAGTTCCAAGTACCACAGATCCTTTTTTCCATGTATAGACCAGTGTACTCGGATCTAGTCGTACTCCATTTTTATACAATTCTGGCATGGCAACAAACTTTATATTTGTTTGATACGCGGGGAGAGACTTTCCTCGATAGAGTGGAGGGATATTTCCTGTTGTTTCCCACATAATAGAGACATCACCAGGCTGTAGCACTATGGTTTTGCGGACTTCGCGACCCTCAAAGGTGCGGATCGAAATAGATATAGTAGACCTCTTGCCGTTATCAGGAGCATCGAGCTTGAAAGAAGTTTGTCCGATACCAGAAGAAATCTGTTTACCATCTACGATCCAGGTGATAGTGGCTTTGTTGAGATCTGATAAATACCCTTCTACACGAAGGGTGACGGGTTCTTTTGGCGCGGGATTTTCTGGGGCCAGTCGGACCTCGATACTATCGATCGTGTTCGGGGTCTGAGCAAAAGAAAAGGCAGGAATGAGGCAAAGGCTAAACAGAAAAAGTACAAAATAAAAACCAAATTGAAAACGTAGCATGTAGCTATATTGTATCACGACCAGTTGGTGTGCGTACCCCATTCCGGACAAGGGGCTGCTTCCTTGCTGTCGCAACATCTGCGACTTTGCCCAGCACAGGAGCCTTTTCAAGGATAATCTGTTCAGCTTCCCATCCCTTTTTTACGAACCAAATATAAATCGTCCACGAAGGCACCATGTCGACAAAAGGCAACTCTTCAGCGGTAAAAGTGGCCGCCAAAGCCAAAAATCGTGGTTTTAACCCAGCGATTTCTAGAAGAAGAGGTAGAATGAAAACCATACCGAGAGAGATCAAACGGTTTACAGCAATACCAGAACCAAAGATAAAATAAAGGATAATCTGTATCGCGTCTACTATGATGGTAAATGCATAGAAATACTTCCAACGAGAGGCGTTCTTCATCCCTGTTGTTCGAGCGCTGCCTTTGAACGCTTTATCTCGAGGATCTGTGAAGGGTTGGTAGTGATGATCTGATCCTCTGTATACGAGGCGATGACCTTTATGGCGACGTGTTTCATACCGACAAAGAATATCCCCTCTCCTACATCAGATTCGAGAAGGAGGTATTTTTCTTCATCAGTGAGGTTGAACGTCCTCTGGATCATATCGATAGACGATGCTGATTGCTTCATGAGCATTTGGATCGAAGAGTTGGTGATGATCGGTAGTCCGTATGGAGATTTGAGGAAGTCCTCGACGTCCTGGGTGATCGTAGCGAGACCGAGGTAGTACTTTCGTCCTCGTTTTGCAAGACCGAGGAGGAATGAGGCAGTATCCTCTGATTTCATCATCCACCATGCCTCGTCGATCACGAGGAGGCGCTTTTTGAGGTTCTTTCGTACCGCACTCCATATATAATGGGTGACGATGTACATTGCCACAGGTTTTAGCTCGTCCTCCATGTCTCGGAGTGAGAACACGATGAACTTTTTGTTGATATCCACGTTTGTTGGACGGTTGATGAATCCTGACCAGGTTCCCTTTGTGTACTTGGTGAGGCGCTGTACGAGTGAGTCGGCCCCTTCCATACCAGCGAGCACGAGCTCAAAGTCTGACATGAGTGGTGGCTCTACGTTTGCAAAGTTTGAGTCTGCAGTGATGTCTTTGAGTGCGTAGGTCTCGGTGATAGCTCGGTCGATGATTGCATCCTCCTCCTGAGAGAGGCCTCCGAGCATGATACGGAATAGTCCAACGAGGTTTACAATATGTGAACGCAAAACATCAGACACTGCCTCATCCTCGCGTGGGACTGGTAGGTCAAATGGATTGATATGGTGCTCTGAGGTGAGTGAGATATTGAAATACTTCCCTCCTGTCGCCTCGGCCATGTATTCGTATTCACGTTCTGGGTCGATGACGATGACTTCGGTATCAAACATGAGACTACGGAGGATTTCTAGTTTTGTCGTGTATGACTTTCCGGAACCGGCCTTTGCAAATGTTACCGAGTTGTAGTTTTCGAGGAGGAATCGATCAAAGAGCACGAGGGAGCTATTGTGACGGTTTATACCATAGAGGATTCCCTTGTCAGAGGTGAGATCAAATGAAACGAATGGAAAGAGACTCGAGAGTGGTGAAGAGTTTAGCTTTGAGTGCACTTCGAGGAGGTCGGTGCCTATAGGCAGGACGCTCTTGTACCCGTCCTCCTGCTGAAACAGTGCTGGTTTTATATATACAAGCTTTGCCTCGAGGATAGATTTTATCTCCGACTCGATCTTGTCGAGTTCAGCGTCATTGTCACCAAACAATGTGATGTATACACCCACATCAAAGATCTTTTCCTGAGCCTGCATGAGGTTGTCACGAAGTGTCTCGAGGTCCTGGTATGCGGTATCGAGCATCGGGTCACGCACGAGGCCCTTGCTCTCGCGGTCATTGATCTGACTCTGCACCTCGGCAACTTTCTTTTGGAAGTGTCGGAGCACCTTTGCAGTATCTACGGGATGAATAAATATAGAGATGTTGAAAATCTTGTCGAGGTTGATGATCGGAGCAAACCAGCTATCACTCAAAAACCGAGGATATGAGATGACAAAAAATGTTCGAGCTACTTTTTCGCCTAGGTTGAGCTCTTTTGGAGTGATTTTGAGTGCAGAGGGAGCGATGATATCCTTTAGCTCGAGTACGCCAGCCTCATAGATCTCCTGCGGCAGGATCGATGCCACCGCCGGTTTGTCTGTTTTTTTACCTGTTATAAAGTCTAGTATTCCCATATTAATTTACCTGGATAGGTTTCTCCGTATCCCCTGGGTTGAATATCTTATAAAATAGCTCGACCACTTCCTCAGTGCCCAGTTTTGCTACACGGATACCACAGCGCACTAGTCCCTGCTCTACCACACCCATGCGCTGTTCGAGCTGGCTGTAGTTTTCTTCGAATGCAGTAGTGTTTCCCACAGACACAGGTTCTTTTTTACCAAAGAGGCTCGTGAGCGGTCCTTTTTTCGCAGTACCTATAAATGGTGGTGTATATGGGATGACTACAAAGAAACTTTTTGACATGATGTTTGTATTGTCCACAAAAGTTCTGATGAACTCTATATATTCTCTGGTCTGCATCTTCATGAGATCATTCACCTGTTCCTTGTATCTGCCCTCGAGGAGGGTGATGTATGGCCGTATATCGAGTTTTTTTGACTGAATGAAAAATTGTACTGAGAAATCGAGGGAGTTTATAAAGTTTTGGAACTGAAAGATGATAGAGTTCTGCTCGTCCTGAGACTTTAGGGCAAAGTTGAGGGATGAGGCGAGGATGATCCCCCGCATCGATCCATCACGCAAAATGACGACACCGTCGCGTATCTCCTGGATGGGTACAAATTCTTGAGTAGTTTTTGATGAGGGTGCAGCCATGTGTATATTTTACCTTTGATTCTGGTTTGAGTATATACTCTCTTTTATATCGAGACTCCATGAGAGATCCTTTAGCTTGCTGTTTGATATCTTCGGCACCATGATAGACGCATACTGCTTTGCCTCATCGGTTGTCTGGTGGACCGGAGACTTGTCCACTTTCTTCCATATATAGAGCTTTGCACCAAAAAAGTACTTTATAGCTGCCTCTACTATATATATGAAGGGAAAGCGCTGGTGGATCTTTCCAAAAGCGAGGGCGACAGCAAATACGATGATCACTACTACCGGGACGACTTTTATAAAGGGTGGAAAAGGGAGGAGTCGATAAAAGACAAAGGCTATACCCGCTCCCCCTGCGAGATATATGAACTGTTTGAGAGTGAGTGGACCAAAGATCTTGTCCTCGACTTCGATGAACTGAGGTACTTGATAACGCATGCAGAAATTATAGCACAGCTAGTTCACTGGTTCGCGATATGGATCTACTGAATAAGTCTTTTTTGGTGGGGGTGTTGGCGCTGGTGGAGGGGTCACTGCTGCAGGCGCTTCCTCGATGGGCTTGCTTTCTACGGTGTTTTGCAGGAGATGATCAGTCAGATCTGGTGCAGGCAGCGCAGGTCCAGCATCCTCTATGTGTTTGAGGATTTCATCAGGGGTTTCGAGAGGGTGTGAGGGTTCTGGTGTTGGTGTCGTGTCAGGACTCTGAAGCGCTGATCGAAGAGGCAGAAAAATCTGTTCATTTACATCGCGAGTGACTTCCTCTGCCTCCTTATCCGTCAGATCCAGTGATTTTTTTATACTATCAAAAAAGTCACCCGCTTTTATCTCACCAAACATAACCGCTGCAATCTCATTTGCGAGCTCCCCCACCTGGTCGATATGCATACCATGTTTGTCCGCGATCGCATCGAGCTTCGACCCAAATTCTGGAGACATGAGGGCCTCTTTGATCTCTGTGGGGAGCGAGTTGAGTTTTTCTTCGGTAAATTCTCTATTCATATTATGAGCTTAGGTCTTTAAGTTTTTTTGCTTCGAATTCCATATCACGAATCTCTTTTTCAAGAGGCATAATTTCTGTTTTCACTACCTCTTCATATTTCTTGTAAGCCTCATTGAGTGCGTCTTCTTTGTCCGAGTTCCATGTTGCCTTGCGTTCCTTCTTTTCCTTTGTGAGGCGACCGACCTCATCCTTTGCCTTTTCGCGATCCTTTTTCTTTTCGTCGAGTTTCTCCTTCAGTTTCTTTACCTCATCCTCAGTGATGCTTGCATTGATACTTGCTGCCGCCTTCTCTTCGTCAGCTGCAACAAACCCACCTTTCTTGACACGGTTCCAGATACTGAGTTTCTTCTCACCTGTTGCTGGGTCAGTTTCACTTGGGTCCTCTGCTTGTGCGTAGTCAGACTTTCTTTTGTTTTTAGTATCAGTTATCTCTTTGTTGTTTGTTTTTATCTGAGCCTCGTAACGCTTTTTAAGTTTCTTTTTCATATCTATGTCTAGCCCGATTCGTGCCTTCATCGCTGCGTTTGTGGTAGATCTCTGGCTTTGTTCGAGTGTCATGATATCAGAATCGATCCCTGCCATGCCGTCTTTGATCTTGAGGTTTCGTCGTTCGAGCTCTAATACCTCAGCGTGGTTGTATCCCAACGAATCGCCAAACGCAATACTATCCTTTTTCTTTTTTTCTACATTTTCATCATAGTTCTTTGCCACTCCCTTTAGGCTGGTGAGGACCATTTTGCCCGCAAAACCCTTGCCTGCTCGGTCGTTGATAAAATCAGACTCGGCAAGCTTTGATGCTGCCAGACCATATGTGTTTCTTCCAGCAAAGCGAAGCGTGCCCATAGTAGCGCCCTTTACCATACCCTGACCCCATTTACCCATAGTGTCTAACCATTTTATTCCAAATTCCCCGCCCTTAGCTCCAAGCTTGCTTGCGGTTGCAAGTCCTGAATATATGATAAACACGACTAGGCCGTACTGGATAAGAGGAGCAATACCACTACCAGCGAATACATTTGCGAACGTGCTTCTGCCTGGATTGGTGAGAGCGATAAATTGTGGGTCGTTAAATACTCGTAGTGCGATATATACAAAAAATAGAAATACAGGAGCAAATAGACACTGCGCCATTAAATTTTTTATAAATTCCTTTTTCTGGTCAGCCAGCTGAGGAAATGCGAAAGACAGTGCCCAAAACGGAGAAAAGGCCATGAGGGCGAGAAGGTAAATGAATCTCCAGAGGAACATTACTCCTGCAGCCAGAAATGCGATGCCAAGGACGAGCATGAGCACGATTCCTCCTGTAACGATCACGATAGAGTTTACATTGTAGTTGGTCTGCTGAGTCGCAGTTTTTGTACTTGCAAAGAGACTCTGTAGGTTCACCACCTGCATTATCTTTGAAGAGATTCCACCAGCGATCTGCCCGTTTGGATCAGTATCATCCCCTCCCCACAGGTTACCGATTACTGTCGCACTCACGCGTGGTGCAATGGCATTGTATATGGTCAAGGTGAGGGAATTCGAAGCGTCAATCGCGACTTTGGTGGCAAAGAGGCTAAAGTTTACAAAAAGTCCTGCGATGACCACTCCCGCGATCACCCCCTTGCTACTATCTAGACCCAGTATCATTTTAATTGAAGAGAAAAGGAGAAGGAAGATAAAGAACATTCCAGAAATATCACGGATGAGTCTCCAGATTGTCTCTACGGGAGACATGACAGCACTGTTACCTGTTTGTACGAACTGTGAAATATTCATGTTCATGATAATGGCCTTGTCAAAAAGATATGCGCTGACCTGGAGTAGTTTACCGACAATCGGCATCACAGTCATGATAACGAGTTCACTCACACAGTCTGTAAAGCCACTTCCCACAATAGCGGTACCTAGATTACACGCCGCATACGCAGGTTTTGGAACCGCTACAAAACCGGTTGCGAAGAGAGTCACTATGAGAATGTTCAAAATTATTTTTTTCATCGTACTCTAGTTTGTGGGAAAAGGGTGCAGAGCTGGTTCAGGCGTGCTGCGCTGGCACGTACGTCCTGGAGAGACTTCTCTATCTCTTCTTGTTCCTCCTTTGCAGTTTCTAGATCTAGTGCGGTATGTAGCTGATTTGACCCATTGAGTGACGCATAGGCCTGAGCAGGCGCAGAGATCTCGTTCACCGTCTGTGCTGCATTTGCATTTTGTTTGATGGTTCGCAGAGAGGCGATGAGTTGGTCTTGGCCCTGGGCTTTGCTGAACATGAGGCCTGATTTTGCGGTGATCTTTTGCTGGATGATGAGCTCAGCCTCCCCTATTTTACCCTGAGCATAATCACGATGATCTGAACTGAGTCTGTTTGAGATCTCAGGATCAGCGAGCTTGTTTGCAAAACAGGTTTTTACGGCATCGAGAGAGTTTTTTGCACTCAGGTATTTATTGAGAGAGCCATCGTAGTATATTTTTATCTCGAGTTCGCGGTTTATGTACTCATCGATTCCCTGAAGTATTTGGTTTCGTATAGAAGTGAGCTGCTGGTTTGTGGTCGCTTGCTGATTTTGCAGCTGATTTGCGTATGAGTTTGGGTCACTTGCTCCATTTCCAGAGAGACTTCGGTATCCCACAGTGAGTACCTTTGTCACCATCTGGGCAAAGAGTGCATTTACGATCTCGTTGATTTCATCTGCGAGATTGAGTCGTTGAAGTGGGCCCGCATTGTTTGCATCGAGTACTCCGGCGATGACGGATCCAGGCGTCTGCACCACACATTTTTGATCAGGTGGACCCTGGACCTCTGGGTTATCCGAGACGGGTACATTCTCGCAACTTCGCCACGAGAGGAATCCTCTACCCTGGTTTATCTCGTCGCGCTTTAGGAGTTCGTATTTGCCGATACGTGCAGAGAGGTCATAGTCAGCCTGTACAAATGCTCCATACTGGTTGTTTTGTGGTTGGGTGGTCATCTCGACAAATGCTGGCCACCCCCCTTGTGAAAAGTCTCCCGCGGTAAAGCCATTGATCGATGCTCCTTCGATCGCATTGGTAGAGTTTGCAATGACGTCACTCAGGGTACATGAGATGCGTCTCTGGAATGGTTGATACTTAAATGCGAGTGCGAGTCGAAGGTCGATGCTAAATGGTGTACAGAGGAAACCGAGATATTTGTCACTCATGATCATCTCTCCCAAAAACTGATCACCAACATCTTTGAAGAATTCTCCGGGGTTTGAAACGAATGATGGGTTGCCATCGAAACCGGTATTGATCCAGTTTACGATACTCGAAGTGATCTGTTGTATGATCTGCTCAGCGAGCACATATACGATCTGGTCGAGGACGAATTCCTTTAAAGTGAGTGATTTACCATTTGCTGCGGTGACTGTTGTGTTGAGAGCGATAGCTTTTGCGACAACAGTGAGAGGACCGTCGGTGACCGCCACCTGCGCATACGAAACTTGTGGAACGATAAATGTTCCTACGAGAGCGATGCTGATGATTGTTTTTTTAAATAGATGATGCATTTGGTTGTGCTACAAAGAAATACCCTCCCTCATCAGTCCGGTACACGAGACGTTCTTTTGTGACGATGGCCCCGTATTCCTGGAACAGAGTTATGGTTTCATCAAATGTCGGTTGGAACAGCGCTAGCCCTTTTATACTTGCAGTAGGATCAGTAAAGGCCTGTCTAAACGTATCGATGACATACCCTAAGGTGGTGATATTGCTAACGAGGCGAGCGTGCAGTCCGGTCATGGTAGGTGGAACCGTGAGGCTCAATAGGTCACTCGCCATGAGTTTGTATGCCGTCGCTGCTGGGTCGAGTTGTTTTATGAGATTCTTGTCTTTGTTTACGAGGGCTTCGCGAAATATGGTGATCTCGCTCTTTGTGATCTTTGGTGTACGGTTTTGGATGATTCCTCCTACGGCGTTTAGGTAGTCTCTCATTTGGACGGCACTAGAGCTCTTGATGTCACTTGCAGAATATGGCTTTGGACCACTATTTGCATCGAGGCTCGATTCGACGAGGGTGGCCGCAGCCCGCTCGAGGCTCTGTGCGTCGTTTGTCAGGCCGACTTGTTTTAGATTCATAAACTGGGTAAAGAGATTTCTACCGAGCGAGTCAGTTGCGGTGAGGGGTGCAGAACTTTTTGGTTTTGCTGCTGCAGGCTTCTCTTTTGCTTTGTCTGCATCTGATACTCGGGGATCAGTCCCCCAGAGGGTTTCCTCCCAGTCCTTGAGACCATCTCCATCAGAGTCCTTGTACGAGTCAGAACTACCAGCGAGGAGGTTGAGATCGGTGGCGTTATTTACGGTTGCGGTATAGACAGGGGTCTCTTCCCCATTTTTGACCTCAGCGTAGTAAAAGGCGAACCCAATAATGCTGAGTGATACGATGGCGAGTGAAATTAACTTTCCGCTAGGAATCATCACTCAAAATTATATCAAAAATTCAGGTGTAGAGCGATGTTTTTCCAGGTATCAATGTGTATATCTTCTGCACGAGCACTCCGTTCGAGGCCGAGAGCGTTCCATATTTTTTCTAAGGTCTCTTTTTCGGCGATTTCCTCGAGATTTTTTATGAGAAATTTGCGTTTGTGGGCAAAACCAGTGCGGATTACACTAAAAAATTTGTTTTCGTCAATATCAGCGGGCTTTTGTATGTTGTAAATACCCAAAATCGCCGAATCTACCTTTGGGACGGGATTAAAATTCCCTGCTTTTATGGTTTTTACATATTTGGGTTCCCCATAGACCTTTACACTGAGCGACAATATACTCTCTTTCCCGTCCCGCGCGACGATGCGCTCTGCTACTTCCTTTTGGACCATGAGTATCATGAGGCTTGGTTGAGCTGTTTCCTGCAAGAATCGACGCAAAAATTCACCAGTGATGTAGTACGGTATATTCGCGATGATTTTATAGCCCGGTTGAGGTGTATATTCCAAAATGTCTGTGTGTACGAGGGTAATATGAGGAAATTTTCCTTTTAGGATGGGTATGAGGCGGTCGTCTTTCTCTATGGCGGTCACTTTTGCACCGATTTTCACCAGTTGTTCGGTCAAAAAACCCATTCCAGGGCCAACTTCCAGTATATTTTCACCTTTCTCGACGTTTCCAGCACGCAAAATATCCTCGGCGATATGAGGATTTGAGAGAAAGTTCTGGCCGAGTGATTTTTTTGCTTCCATTATTTAAAAGTCGATGAAAATGGCCTTTACACCCGTCACCTCTTGTTTTTCAGTGCGTTCGATGTGGTGTGCTTCTACATCATCGATAAATTCTGACTGCATATTTACCTTTTGGGCTCCAAAGATAGTGCGTATCTGGGCCCAGCTCAAGTATATCGCCTTTCGGGCACGAGTGAGGGCTACGTAAAAGAGTCTGCGCTCCTCCTCACTGTCCTCTTCGTGTGGGAAAAGTCCCTGCTCGAGACCGACGATAAAGACATAGTCGAATTCGAGACCCTTTGCGGCGTGGACAGTCATGAGCTTTATCCCCTCTTTTGGCTGTGACAACTCGTCCTGGTCACTCGCGAGTGCCACTTCGGTCAAGAGATCGTCCATGTTGTCGTATTTTGCGGCAACGGTCACGAGCTCGCGGACGTTTTCCAGACGTTCCTCATCCTCAGTTGATCCATCACGCAACATTTTTTCTATTCCAGACTCGAACAAAATAAAACGGATGGTGTCTGATGGAGTGTGCTCTTTTGCAAAATCACTGATATCAGAAAGTATGCGTCGAAATTGTTTTACTTTTACTCGCGTGAGCTCGGGCAGTGCGTCCTCTTGGCCTGCCACCACTTTTGCGACGGTCACTTTTCCGATGCCTCGTGCGGGAATGTTTATGATGCGCACTAGATCATTTACGTTGTCAGGATTCAGTGCTGCACGCAGATATGACAAAACATCTTTTACTTCTTTGCGTTCGAAAAACCGAGTACCGAGCACCTGGTACGGCACACCCTTTCGGAGGCAGTACTCTTCGAGGATTCGTGACTGAAAGTTTGCACGATACAGTACCGCGATCTGATCCGGCTTTACACCGCTTTCGATCAGTCGTTCTGCTTCGTCTGCGACAGTGCGCGCCTCCTCTGCTTCGTCATATACTTCGTACAATTTCAATTTCTCCCCCTCTTCATTTTTGGTAAATAGATTTTTCTCGCGTCGCTGTTTGTTTTTCTTTATGACCGTATTGGCCACGTCCAAAATCCGCTGTGTTGAGCGGTAATTTTGCTCGAGGAGGATGACCTGGGCCTCGGGGTAATCCTTTTCAAAATTCAAAATATTTTGGATATCAGCTCCTCGCCAGCTGTAGATATTTTGGTCGATGTCACCCACCGCGCAGATATTTTTTTCTTTCTCCGCGAGGAGACTCGCGATCATGTACTGCACGCGGTTTGTATCCTGGTATTCGTCGATGTGGATAAATTTCCAGCGGTTCTGATACTGCTCGAGTACAGCCTTGTTCTTTTGCAAAAGCACAGCAGTCTTGAGCAGGAGGTCATCAAAATCAAATGCCTTTTCCTTTTGCAGTGTCGCTTCGTATTTTTCCCAGACACGAGCAGTCAACTCTTCGAAGAATTCACTCGCCGTTGCCTGAAACTGTTCGAGTGTGACAAAGTTCCCTTTTGCTCGAGATATGGCGTGTTGGAATTTTCCCGGATCATACTGTTTTGGATCGAGATCGCATGCCTCGACTGCATCCTTTACCGCTTTTTTCGAATCATTTTTATCATATATCGTAAAGTGGCGAGGGATATTCAGGATTTTTGACTGTTCCTTTAGGATGTGGACACCGAGCGAGTGAAATGTGCTGACATACGGGCGCTCGCTCGTCTGTCCGAGCATGGCAGATACTCGCTCGCGCATCTCCTTTGCGGCTTTGTTGGTAAATGTGATGGCGAGTATCGAGCCCGGATGCACCCCACTTTTTATGATATGGTCGATCCTATGGACGATGGTTTTGGTTTTTCCAGCTCCTGCACCAGCCAAAATGAGAAGAGGTCCGTGGATGCACTCCACTGCTTTTTGTTGTTCAGAGTTTAACACTTTTTAAATATACCACGGGGCGGCAAAATTTGACAAAAACATCGAAATGTTGCTCTCCCCACCTATAAAAATAGACCGGTTGACTTTAGATTTTTTTAGTATATTGTATACGGGTAAGTCAATTCCACATGTCAGATAAACGGCTCAACAGAGCCACATTTCTCTTTATAGCATTACTCGCTTTTCCAGCAACAACACATGCCGGATTTTTTTCGTTTATGTCAAATGAAGTGAACACGTCGGCATATGCGAGCTACGACTCTACCGAGGCAAATTCTCAGAACCTTTCTCTCCTCCAGGCACCTCTCAGTATCAACCCAAGTTCACAGGCAAACAAGGCCGAACCAGCAGTTATTTCTGGAAACGCCCTCTATTCTGAGGTAGGTCCATCAGGAACCATCGCTGATATAGCCGAGGGTGTTCCAAACACCCAGATCAGCACCTACACTGTTCGAAATGGTGATACATTGAGTGAGATTGCAGAGATGTTCAATGTATCTGTAAACACCATCCTTTGGGCAAATGAAAATGTAAATGTGCGAAACCTCAAGGAAGGAGACTTTCTCATTATCCTCCCTATTTCAGGTATTCGTCACAAGGTGGTAAAGGGAGACTCTATCTCTAGTATCGTCGCAAAGTACAAGGTAAACATGCAGGATGTGCTCGATTACAACGACCTCACATCTAGTTCCCCACTTGCCCTCGGTGAAACCATCATTGTTCCTGATGCCGAACTCCCGTACACTGCTCCTTCAAAGCCTAGCCAGGCACCGCTCACTGCGGCCCTACACGGTGCAAGTGGTCCGAGCTATCCAGGCTACTACAAGCGTCCTCTTATCGGTGGAGTACGGACCCAGGGTCTACACGGATTTAACGGTGTCGATCTCGGTGCGCCAATGGGTACTCCGATCTACGCCTCAGCAGCAGGTACCGTCATCATCAGCTCATACGGTCTATGGAACAAAGGATATGGTAACTACGTCGTAATCTCTCATGCAAATGGCACCCAGACTCTCTACGCGCATGCGAGCAAGCTCCTCGTAAACGTAGGTCAAAAGGTAAATCAGGGAGACCAGGTAGCCCTTGTTGGAAATACTGGAAAATCTACCGGTCCACACCTTCACTTTGAAATCCGAGGTGCACGCAATCCTTTCTAAACATTTTTAGGTCTGTACTGGAGGGCTTCGAGTACATGATCCACCCCCACCCTCTCTTTTCCGTCGAGATCCGCTATCGTCCGCGCTATGCGGATTGTTTTATGGTAGGCTCGGGCAGATAGCGCCAGCCTCTTTGCGGAAACAGTGAGTACTTGTTTGGCATCTTTGTCGAGTGTATGCTCCAGATCTTTTACAGAGAGCAATGAATTTTTATAGACGTTTCTTTTTTTCTGCATGGTTCGGGCCGAAAGGACTTTTTGAGAGCTTTCGAGTGAACCAGCGATATGCTCGTTGCTTGATAGTTTTTCGTATTCTACCTTTGAGACCTCGATCCACATATCGATACGATCGATGATGGGACCTGATATTTTCTTTTGATACATTTTTATCTCTACCTGTGTGCAGGTGCATTCCTTGAGGTTCGATCCAAAGTATCCACAAGGACAGGGGTTCATCGTGGCGAGCAGCAGACAGTCTGCGGGGAATTCCACCGCTGTCTTTGCACGAGCGATCAGGATTTTCCTATCCTCGAGCGGTTGTCGGAGCGATTCGATGACGGCTTTGTCGAATTCTGGGAATTCATCGAGAAAAAGCACCCCTCGATGTGCGAGGGTCACCTCCCCCGGCCGCGGAAAGGTTCCCCCACCTACCATCGATGCGTACGATGAGGTGTGGTGCGGTGCCCGAAACGGTGGATGAGTGATCACATTTTTGCTCAGTGTGCCGACGACTGAGTGGATACTAGTCACCTCGATAGATTCTTCGGCTGAAAGTGGTGGTAGTATTCCCCACAATGCTTTTGCGAGCATAGTTTTTCCTGTTCCTGGTGGTCCGTAGAGCGCGATGTTGTGTCCGCCTGCTGCAGCGATCTCGATACCGCGTTTTGCGATCTCCTGCCCTTTTATATCGCCCATGTCGACGTGCACGTCCGGTCGTGTATACGAAATTTCTGTATGAGGCTGCTCAGTGATATGCTCCTTGTGGGTGATATGGTTGAGAACTTCGTGTAGATGTCCTGCACCAAATACTTTTATGCCAGAAATGATGGCTGCCTCCTCTGCGTTTACCTTTGGAACGATGATCTCCTTGAAGCCCATTTCTTTTGCCTTTTGCGTGAGCGGTAGTACACCGTATACTCGGCGCAATTCTCCGTCGAGTGCGAGTTCGCCGAGGAAGAGGATTTTTTCTGTGGGAGGTGGTATCTCTCCACTCGCGATGAGGTATCCGACTGCTATCCCCAGGTCAAAATGCGAGCCCTCCTTGCGCGTATCTGCTGGGGCGAGTGACACGACGACTTTTTGATTCTTTTGTTTCGGAGAGACGTATCCGATATTTTTAATGGCTGCAGACACACGGTCCTTTGCCTCATCGACCGCTTTGTCCCCGAGGCCTACAATGGAAAATGCGTGCAGACCGTTTGAGATGTCTGTCTCGATGCTGATAATAAATGCTGAAAGGAAAACGTTTTGGGCGCTATATACTTTTGAATATTTCATTCACCCACTCTAGCAAACAGGAGATAAAATCTTTTTAAAAAAAGATTAACAAAAATGTTATTTCTGCATGTGCTTTACAGAGGTGCGGGCAGAAGGATTTGCCTCGAGGCGTTCTCGTTCGATGGTCTCACCTGAGAGTTCACATATACCGTATTTGCCTTCTTCGATCTTTATGAGGGCGTCGTTTACGTCTTTAAGCTGTGTTTCGAGCTGGGTCAAGATAGCTTTGTGCTCTTCGAATTCTTCGAGGACGTCAGCTACTTCGTTTTCATCTGCTGAGTCTACGGTACTATCGTCGACAGTAGCCTGCCAGTCTTTTGGGTTTACTGGATCCTTGCGACCAACAGTAGCGAGCTCTTCTTCGAGAAGGGCGCGTTCTTTTGTGAGCTTGTCTTTAAAGTATTTTAGATCCTTTGCATTCATGCCTATATTTTACCGCACATAGGTCTGTTTTTCAAACCGGTCCAGGATCTCTAGGAATGTAGCCTCACTCGTAGCTATGACTAGGGTTTCTTTGTCTAAAAATCCATACAGGAGTGCCACTATCCCCTCTGCATTGCGTAGGAGTCGCACGTCTTTATTTTTTATCACTTTATCCTCGAAAACGGTGCCACCAGATGCCTGAGACGCAAACCATGATTTCATGTCATCAAACAGTATAGGCTCCCATTTGAGCATGCCGGTAAATATATTTTGGAAAAAATTGGTCTTGAGTACGACAAATGACTCTAGGTTTGCACTTGTCTTGTGAAAGCCAAACATAAAGCGGTCTGCCAGTGAGTTTTTTATCGCATCTGGTGCCTGAGTGGTCGAGAGACCGACAAACTCTGCGGGGGTGATGAGAAATGGTTCTGCCTCTGTTCCCTTTACGAAATATAGTTCGATCACCTGCCCCGGCTCTAGTTTTGCCTGAGTTTTTTCATATGCGAGGACTTCCTCGAGACGTTTGCCGATGAGGCTACCTAGAAATATCTTTTTCTGAGTATTTGAAGCAAGGATACCACGGTATGTCCCCTTTTGTTGGATCTGTAGGATGGCTGGTGCGAGAGGGCTTTTTGGATAAAAATAGTAGCCGGCGATACCACCACCTGCGATGAGGATCACGCTCATGAAAAATAGAATAGTGTTGCGACTCGCTGGATGCTCGACAATGGGTGCATTTGAAATGACTTCGGGCGCTCTCACAATCATCGGAGGTTTTTCTGGAGATGGTGGTGTGGCAACGGTCTGTGCCGCTATCTCCTCTGTCGCCTTCTGAGCGTTTTCTGCGATGGCCATTTTTGCCACAGTAACATTGTTTTGACCGAGGGCTTCGGCCACATCGGTTTCATATGTTCTTAGACTTTTGATCCCACCCAAGCCTACTTGGTGTGTTTCTTTTTTCTCTTCTGGAGACATGTACTGCTATAGTATAGCAGTTTTTTTCTTTTTGTTACCGGTGTGATGTCCTCCGAGTAGGTATCGTCGTGGATTTTCATCGAGATCGATAAAGTCGTCTGCTGCTTCGATCAGTTTTGAAGATGTAGATTTTCCAAAAGATGCGACTTCTACCTGACATCCTTCATTGAGTTGTAGATATTCTACGAGTGGTACAAAGTCTCCGTCTCCGGTGACGAGTACGACGGCATCGAGTTTTGGAGAGAGCTTGATCGCATCTACTGCCATACCGACATCCCAGTCTGCTTTTTTACTACCACTAGAGAAGATCTGGAGGTCTTTGGTCTTTGTTTCGATACCCATCTTTGTGAGTGCTTCGAAAAAGGCCTTTTCATCCCCTGCTTCGGTGGTGATCACATAGGCGATCGCTCGGATGAGAGATCGGTCTCCTAGTGCGTCTTTTACTATCTCTCCAAAGTTCACACGTGAACGGTAGAGGTTCTTTGCTGAGTGGTACAGGTTTTGAGTATCAATGAAGATACCTACGCGCTGCCCCTTGTGCTTTATTACTGACATTATTTCTTAAGTTCGAGTTTCTTTGTAATTGAGGTGTACTGCTTTGGATTGTTTTTCTTGAGGTAATTCAGGTGAGTCTGTCGATCAGCTACCATAGAGAGGAGTCCTCGGCGTGAGTGATTGTCTTTCTTGTGCTTTTTGAGGTGTGATGCGAGCTCGTCGATCTTTTTGGTGAGTACAGAAACCTGCACAGACGCTGATCCTGTGTCCTTGTCATGCATTGCTCCTTCCTTTATTGCCTTTGCTTTTGTTCGTGGTGATAACATATGTAATGTATAATGTACGAATACAATAGCATGAAAGGCTCTAATTTGCAAGATCTCAAGCAACGATTCCTGGAATATGTGGAAATCGAAAAAGGCCGTAGCCTGAGCACGGTTCGCAACTATGACCAGTATTTGAGTCGATTTTTTGAGGCTGCAAAGGTAAAAAAGGCTGAGGATATCGATGATGAGGTAGTGCGAAACTTCCGACTATGGCTCAACAGACAGACAGCACGTCCAGAACAGGGTAAAAACGAGACCCTCAAAAAGCGTACCCAGAACTACTATTTGATCGCTTTGCGCTCATTTCTCAAATATTTAGCAAAACAAGGGGTAAAATCCCTCCCTCCTGACCGTATCGAGCTCGCAAAAGTATCTGAGCGATCACTGGACCTCATCACCCCCGAGGATCTCGAGCGTCTACTCAAGGCGCCAGAGGACAATATACGTGATAAGGCTATTTTAGAGCTCCTGTTCTCTACGGGACTGCGTGTCTCCGAGCTCTGTTCCCTACCAAGCGATATCAATCTAAAGGTAGATGAGCTCTCTGTGCGTGGAAAAGGTGAAAAGGTGCGTGTAGTCTTTATCTCTGATGATGCAAAAGCGATCGTAAAGCAATACATGGACAAGGCGCCAAACCTCGGTGCGTATCTCTTTAACCTCACTCCTCGCTCTATCGAGCGCATCGTCCGGCACTATTCGATAAAGGCTGGTATCAGTAAAAAAGTCACTCCCCACGTCCTGCGCCACTCATTTGCAACCGATCTCCTCCGAAATGGAGCCGATCTCCGCTCGGTCCAGATGCTCCTAGGCCATGCAAATATCTCAACCACGCAGATCTATACGCACATTACGGATGCGGAGCTAAAGAATATTCATAAAAAGTTTCATGGTAAAGGGAGAAAGTAAAACACCGCTGGGCGAAACCATGCGGTGTGTTTCATACAGTTCTGTTGCCAGGTGGTATGTCCACCCCGCGTGCCTAAGCCGCAGTTTCTCTCAAACCCACTTGCCTTCATTCAAGGCCTTGAGTTCCTCCTGCAGAGCGTCAAGTTCGTGGAGCTTTTTTTCGAAGTTGCCCTTGTGCCCCCACTGAAACGAGACGTATCCACTATTCATCATACTGTTCGCACAGCTGTAGTAGTGGTCCCTCTGCCTCCGAACGAGTTCCAGTTGCTTTTGGAGAATGGAGACTGTATCCATAATTTAAAGGGCGGTATCGACTACGCCATACGTGCTCTGTTTGAAACGATTGAGCAAACGTTTTTGTAAAAGATCTGAAGTTTCTGTTTCGTTCTTTCGAACTCATCAGTCGGAATACACATTCCGAGACAGTAGGGACATTTTGTCCCTGCATACGATTCTGTTGCCAGGTAGTATGTCTACCCCGTAGCCAAAGCTACAGTTTTCCCGCCCCCCTCAAGGTATCGAGCGCGACCCCGATGACTTCGTCTGGTTTCCAGCAATTGCTCCAGCAATAGGAACCAGTGAATTCACCATGGGGTGCGTTCTCCAAAAGGGGGTAGAGCTCATCTCTGATCCTCCCCTTCAGGTTCATGGGATCGATACCTTTCGACCACATGAAACAGCCAAACCGAGTGGCGGTGTAAACCTTCTCCACCCCAGCGGCGTGTCTCGTCAGCCTCTCCACCGGACCAATATCGCCTGGCAGAATGATGGAGGGGGCGCACATGACGCATCCAGTGATGCCGGAAAACATTTCTCGCAGCGCGTTTTTGGAATCCATATGTGTTGAGGCGCTATCGTCTACGCCATACGTGCTCTGTTTTCAGACAGTCGAGCAAATGTCTTCTTGAACTACCGACAGGCAATCCAAGATCTCAACGAACTATCTGACAACAGTATACCATTTCTGTCAAAATAGTCAAGAGATATATCATTAAATATGACTATATATTCCTGTAAATAAGGCTCTAAACAAAGATATATTGAGCAATATACAATAAATCATCAAGAATATTGACTATTTTATATACGGGTGTATACTTTAGTTATGGATAATCTAATACAAATGCTTGGTAGTGCAGGTCTCTCTGAAAAGGAGGCAAAGGTATATATTGCCCTTCTTCAGCTCGGCAGAGCTTCTTCATACAGTATTTCCTCTCGATCTGGCCTCAAAAAGCCTACAACCTATGTGATTCTGGATGAATTGATCAAGAAAGGCCTTGTAACAAAGATTCCGCGAGCGAAAAAACAACAGTATGTAGCCATGCCCCCAGAAGAGCTCTTTGCGAATGCCGAAGAAAAACTGAAGCAAGCGAAAAAAGCATTGCCAGAGCTGATCACTATGGCTGAAAGTGAAAAAGTGAAAGTTCAGACTTTATTTTATGAGGGAGTAAAGGGTATCGAAGATGCGCTCTCATACCACATAAAGGAAATGGGTGGAAAAGAGATCGTCGGTCTATTTGCCACCGCAGAAGATGCGCCAAAGGACCTTTTAAGCGTGTATACGGCTTGGGGAGATAAGTTACACAAGGCTGGCGTGCAGATCCGTGGGATTACTCCAGATCATGAGAGTACAAGAGATATAAATGCATACCAGGCCAAGCAATTCTCTTTCACAGTAAAAAGAATACCTACCACAGAATACTCATCAAAGGTTTCACTTGAGGCAGGAGATGATTTTGTAAGAATTATCCTAAACAAACCTCAGCAGGCACTCATTATTCGAAACCCAGAGTTTGCCAAGTGTGTAAAAGAGATATTTGAGATGGTGTATTCGTCAAAATAATGGTTTTGCGGTATTCTTAGCGTATGAAAATCATCTCTTGGAACGTCAACGGCCTACGTGCAAATGTAAAGAAAGGTGGATTTGACTGGTTACTCGCACAGAATGCAGATATTTTCTGTATGCAGGAGATAAAGGCAGAGGCAGAACAGCTCCCTCCCGGGGTCCGTGCCCCACAGGGATATCATGCATTCTTTGAGTCTTCAAAGGGCCGCAAGGGCTATAGTGGTGTCGCTATATATAGCAAGGCAAAGCCTAACAAGGTGGAATACAGTGTAGGAAACAAGGAGCTCGACCAGGAAGGACGTATGATTAGTGCCTTTTATGATGATTTCGTGCTTATCAACTGCTACTTCCCCAACGGAGGCGGTGGACCAGAGCGACTAGCGTACAAACTCAAGTTTTATGATGCATTCCTTACATACATCAATGGTTTGGTAGAAGATGGCCATGAAGTAGTATTTTGTGGAGACGTAAATACAGCACATACAGAGATAGACCTCGCTCGACCAAAGGAAAATGCTGAAAATACTGGTTTCCTCCCTATCGAACGTGCCTGGATAGACAAAGTGATAGAAAATGGCTACTTTGACGTGTTCCGTTCACTCTTCCCTGAGAAGAAAGATACATATACATACTGGGATATGAAAACATTTGCACGTGATCGCAATGTGGGATGGAGAATCGACTACTTTTTTGTAACAGAGACACTACTCGAAAGTGTAAAGCAAATAAATATCCACAGTGATGTGCTCGGTTCTGACCACTGTCCCCTCTCGATAAAACTATAAAGGACAAGTTATCCACAAGTATGTCCTTTACATGTCTTTTAGACTTGCTATACTGTTTTCAGACCAGGAAGTGATTCGAGGATCTCCGAGAAGATTCTCACAAAAGAATTTTCTTCCATATTGATCCTTCACAACGCTAGGGGTAGTTTTCTAGTCGTAGTTCATTCGTGCCCTTGAGGTATCCCTTGTCTGGCTCGTTTCGTTCACATATCACTTCTCAAGTTTTATTTTTTAAAATGGAGTGTTGTGGATCTAGTAGGCGGACTTGATGGACAACTTCATCTCAAACCGCGTACCAAGCAATTTTCTAGCTTCGTCGCGGTTTTTTGTTTCCCGATTTTTATATAAAACGTTTCTTATGAAACACGATGCTTTGAGCGTATTTCCTTGAGTTTTTCAGCCTCTTTCTCCTCTTTCTTGTGCTTTCCACCCTTCCCTAGCTGAACAAGATCCTCTACAGGCAGCTTTATGAGTTTGACCCCCTTTCCTTCTAGGTATTCAGGGGTATTTTTGCTTGGGTCGTCCAGTACTTCCTCTAGGAGAGCATGTAAAACATGTCCTACCTTTGGTCCTGGGGTTTCATGTGTAACTTCCATGAGGCGTTTCCCATCTATCTTGAGCATACCTACAGTGATAGGATCCCGCATGGCCTCCTCTATCATAGAGTGATACTTGCGTAGTCTATAGGGGTCCTCCTTTGGTCTCCCCGTCCCTATTCGGTCACATATACGTACATTCATGAGGTCCCAGATGTTTTCACGTCCAACATTGTTAATCATTCTGCGTACAGCAGACAGCGTAATAGTCTCTGTATCTGAGAAAAACATGTGCCAGCGAACCAATTTAAAGACCTTTTCTATGGTTTTACTAGGGTATTTGAGACGTTCCAGGATCTTTTTTGTTACACGTGAACCCACTACTTCGTGCCCATAGAAGGTTATGGTATTTGTTTCACGTGAAAACTTTTTAGTCTCTGGCTTTGAGATATCGTGTAGGAGAGCAGCTATACGTATGTCTAGGGGGTACTCCTTGTCTGCAGCGCACTGGAGAGAGCGTAGGAGATGCTCCCATACGTCGTAGGCGTGCGCCTGGTTCTGACCGACGCCAATAGCTTTCTCGAGCTCAGGGATGATGTACTGGAGGAGACCCAACTCATGAAGAAGCTCTATGCCTAGCTTTGGGTTAGGGGAGAGAAGGATTCTAGAGAACTCTGCCTGAATACGCTCGATAGCTATCTCCTTGAGGAGGGAAGAGTTATCCTTTATAGCCTGATAAGTATCAACGTTAATCGTGAAACCTAGTTCGGATGTTATTCGGACTGCACGCATCATGCGTAAAGCGTCCTCAGAAAGCCGCTCAGACGCTTTTCCTACACAAGTAATAGATTTGTCCTTTATGTCCTTTAATCCGCCGTATAGGTCAATATACGAATCCACAGCACCATTCTTGATCCGAGCAGCGATCGCATTTATCGTAAAGTCACGACGTTTGAGATCATCTTCTAGGTTGTTACTGAACTTTACTTCGTCAGGGCGACGAAAGTCACTGTAGGTAGACTCGATTCGATAGGGAGTGACTTCTACGACACGGAGCGTAGGGTCCTCAGTATTTTCATTTACAATGCCTACGGTACCGTAGGCATTCTCATAGAATGTCTTGGGGAAGAGGGAGATGATATCCTCTGGGCGGGCATTTGTAGTCACGTCCCAGTCTTTCGGCTTTTTCTCGAGGATGAGGTCGCGTGTACAGCCACCGACTATGTATGCTTCAAAACCAGCCTTTTCCAAAGTCTGGGTGATAGCACTAATTTCGCTAGGAATACGCTTTTCCATTGTGTTTATTGTAGTATAGCTTTTGATTTTTGCCTATTTATGCGCTAGTATGGTTCCTATCGCGCACCCGTAGTGAAATGGATATCATACCGGTCTTCGGAACCGTTGTTGGGGGTTCGAATCCCTCCGGGTGCACCGTGAGTGTTATAATGTGGAGACACGCGAGTATGGTTTAGTGGTAGAACACGTCCTTGCCAAGGATGAGACGCGAGTTCGATTCTCGCTACTCGCACAGATTGTGGACAATTGGGGATAAGTCTGTGGACAGTGGGTATAAAAGACAGGAAATATGGCTTAAATGCGTCTTTTTGTCTAAAACAAACATATGCAAAATAACCAGTATATAGGCCAATTAGGTGAAAATATTGCGGTCAGATATCTCTCGGACAAGGGCTTTGAGGTCATTGAAAGGAACTTTAGACAGAAGTGGGGAGAGATAGACATCATCGCGCAAAAGGGAGGCGTCCTACATTTCGTGGAAGTGAAATCGATACAGGGGAGCTATCGTGCAGAAGAGAATGTGCATGCGCAAAAGATAAAAAGATTGAAGCGGACGATCCTCACATACCTAAATGGAAAGGATGTCGAGTTCGAATTTTCCGTACTCGTCGTACACATAGATCTCAAAAAGAAGACCCAGAGAGTCGAGTCTATTGAGAATATTATACTTTAATGCTACTATTTCGAAATTACGGAGTGTGGTGTAACGGCTAACATTCCTGTTTTGGGAACAGGCGACTCCGGGTTCGAATCCCGGCACTCCGACATGACGTTTACCCGTACGATAGAAGATTTTGTATGTGGACACTGTGGTTTTGCAGTATCAGGGAATGGATATACCAATCATTGCCCAAAGTGTCTGTGGAGCAAGCATGTAGACATCGATCCTGGGGACCGTAGGGCCTCTTGTGGTGGTCTTATGCAGCCGGTGGGGTACAGTGATGATAAAATACTACATCGATGCGTGCTGTGCGGTTTTGAGCGAAAGAATAGGGTAGGAGAGGGAGATAATATGGATATAGTGGCAGATATTTCAAAAAATCCAATTGTTTGCTAGTATGTAGCACATCGCGGGATTAGTTTAGTGGTAAAACAACAGTTTTCCAAACTGTGGTCGCCAGTTCGATTCTGGCATCCCGCACACTTTAGATACAAAAGAAAAACCACCAGTCGTGAACTGGTGGTCTGTGTCGGTTACACGTTACCGATACCGGCTACTTCGAATCAAGTAGCTTGTTTAGGTCATCCGGCGAATTAAGTCGGACAGCCCATGGGAAGTGGCTCGTATCGTGACCTGCCACAGTCACGAAGTGGTGACGCCGTCCTCCTCCCGCTAGACGTACCCAGTCTTCATGATCCAGGTTGCCCATGTTCACTTGAAATGGGCAGCATCCACAGATGGTGTGGACGATTGTATCCGCTCTTCGACTGGAGTGCATGATAAGTTTGTGCCCAGATTGTGTTACTAGTGCCTGGGTTTGTTTGATCCAGTCAGGACTTCCACAGACGTATACTTTTTTCATACTTTCCTTTACTTTGAGTTGTGTTGGTCAGTCGATGATGGTGGACTCGAGGTAGACATTCTTGATGGGATCCCCATCTTTTTCGCGGTATCCGCCATGCTGGGTAGCGTCGGTCCAAGGGAAGTAGGCGATGAAGTCTCCCTCTGTATGGACAATCAGTACAAAGCCCTCCTTGTCCATTTCCATTCCGAATCCGACTATCCGGGCAACCTTAAAGTCTACCTTTATTGTCTTTCCAAGAAGTCTCGAGTGAATGTGTATGTGGGGAATTTCGATGTTGATATTCATTATTCTGGTCTTTCGGTGTTTGTTGTCAAAAAGCTTTACCCTATAATCATAACTCTTTTTAGATCAATTGTCAAGTAAATTTAGACAAAGAATACTTTGAAACCCTATAAATCCTTATATATCAACATATAATACTGTTGACAGATTTATAACAACAGTATAGGATAAAGGCATGATAGAAGAATTATTCAAACAACTAGGCTTTGCCGAAAAAGAGATCCAGGTATACCTCGCCATCCTCACCCAAGGGAAGACTACCCCTGCAAACCTAGCGAAAATCACAGGGATAAACCGCACGACGGTATATAGCATTGCTAAAGAACTCGTAACCAAGGGGGTAATCATTGAGGATATTGCTGGCCCAAAGACACACCTAGTAGCGTTGCCTCCAGAAGACCTCAAAAATCTTATTAAGAGGGAGGAGCGAGCAGTACAAGAAAAAAAGGTTCTCATAGACCAGGTCATCAACGAATTGCAGGATTTTGCAAAGACAACAAAATATTCTATCCCAAAGATTACGTTTATATACGAGGAGGACCTAGAGGATTTTCTTTTCAAGCAAGCAGCAAAGTGGAATGAGAGTGCGCTCTCACGAGACAAAATGTGGTGGGGATTTCAGGATCCGAGTTTTGTGGTGCATTTTCAAAAATGGATCGATTGGTACTGGACCAAGTCAGCTCCGCCAGACCTCACTCTAAAGCTACTCACGAATGATTCTTCTATAGAAAAAGAAATGGCAACTCGAAAATATGAAAAGCGACAAATAAAGTTTTGGGACAAGGGGGCAAACTTTTCTGCGACGACATGGATCACTGGAGACTATCTCACTATGATCATCACTGACAAAAAACCTTTTTATCTCGTACAGATCCATGATGCAACGATTGCACACAATATGAGGGAGGTGTTTAAGGGAATTTGGAGTGAGTAATTGTTTTGACTAAACCCTAAAATCCCTATAGTATGCCCACAAATGAAAGCAAAGCTCTTTGTGGCCACCTTGAGGGTGAGGACCACGTATATGGGTAACCCCCAAGTCTCAGACATCTTCGTCGGTGTATACCGTGTCAAAAGTGATGTGGATCACGATGAGGTCATTCGTCAGGCATCGCGTGGTCGTCGATTTCACCGCATGACGATCGCGAAGCGTACCGAACACATCCGGCAATGCCTGGCGCGAGAAGGGTACACTCGAGTGGATGCGGATCAAGTGATCGTACACTCCTCCTACTGATGCCTTCCGGCAAATCAAAACGCGCACCTTTTGGGTGCGCGCCTTGTTTTTAATAGTGGGTAGGTATTACTTTACCGCATCCTTTAGCGCCTTTGCTGCTCGGAACTTTGGAACCTTCATCGCTGGAACATTGATAGATTCACCAGTTCGAGGGTTTCGTGCCTCTCGAGCTGCTCGCTGCTTTACTGAGAAGATACCGAGTCCGGCAATACTTACTTCATCGCCTTTCTTTAGAGTATCTACGATAGAGCTAACCACTGCGTCCACAGCCTGCTCAGCCTGGACCTTGGTCCCACCCAATACTGCGTGTACTGCATCTACGATCGCTGCTTTATTCATGGTTTATTGAATTACCTAGTAATAAAGCCATTATATAACGCTATATATATCGCGCAACTGAGGGTTTAGCGAGCAAATTCTATTGCACGAGATTCGCGGATGACGTTTACTTTTATTTCACCAGGGTATCGGAGATCTTTTTCTATCTTGAGTGCGATGTCACGAGCTAGTTTTTTGGCTTCAAGGTCGGTGATTTTTTCTGGAGTGACGAAAATACGGATCTCACGACCTGCCTGAAGGGCGTATGATTTCTCTACTGCAGAGAAAGAGTTCGCTATTGCCTCGAGATCGCTCAATCGCTTTATATAGTTTTCGATACTATCTCTACGTGCACCTGGGCGAGCTCCTGAGATGGCGTCTGCGGCCTGTACAATGCGAGATTCGAGGGTTTCATACGGATACTCCTCATGATGTGCCTGCATTGCTTTTATGATGTCTTCGCTCACGTTGAATTTTTGTAGTATTCGACGCCCGATTTCTACATGGGTACCGGCTACCTCGTGGTCGAGTGCCTTTCCGATATCGTGGAGCAGTGCGCCTGCCTTTGCTACGGCGACGTTTGCACCGATCTCCTCGGCGAGCATACCTGCGATATGTGACATCTCGATCGAGTGCTGGAGGACATTTTGACCATAACTAGTACGGAAATGAAGTCGTCCGAGTACGAGGATGACGCGAGGGTCGAGGTTGAGGACCCCACACTCGTATGCTGCTTTTTCACCCTGTTCCTTTATTGTTTTATTTATCTCTTCTTGTGCTTTTTCCACTTCTTTTTCGATCTTTGCAGGCTGGATACGTCCGTCCTTCATGAGCTCGATGAGAGCGATCCTTGCGACATGGCGTCGCACGGGATCAAATGATGAGAGGGTAATGGCACCAGGGGTGTCGTCGACGATGACTTCTACTCCAGTCATGCGTTCAAATGCCTTGATGTTTCGTCCTTCTTTTCCGATGACTTTTCCTTTGATGTCATCGTTTTCGATAGGTACTGAGGTAGAGAGAGTGTCTGATGCTACAGAGTTTGCGAGACGTTGTACTGTACTCGTCAAAATTTCACGTGCACGTGACTCTAGTCTATCCTCACCTTGAGCTTCGAGCTTTTGCATCCGTACCAGGATGTCTTCCTCTGACTCTTTTTGAATATTTTTAATAATTTCTTCTTTTGCTTCGGTAGGTGAAAGGCCCGCTACTTTTTCTAGTGCGGTTTTGCGTTCGAGTTCGAGCTCTACTGCTCGCTCTTTGATATGTTTTACCTCTGCAATCTTTTCTTTTACACTTTCTACTTCAGTGTCGATGTCGTTCTGCCGTTTGTCGAGCAAATCTTCTTTTTTGTTCAGTCGTGCTTCGGAATGTTTGATTTTCTCTTCTTTTTCTTTGATTTCTTTTCGGGCGTCTTCAAGTAGCTGTTCTGCTTTCGATTCTGCGTCTACGGTAATTTTGTTTGCCTCTTCCTTTGCCCCGAGGAGCATTTCTTTTATCTCGAGCTCCATCGATCCCTTCTTTCCAAGCGATATGATCAGTCGAAGGTAGTATCCTAGGGCTATTCCGATGAGTCCTGCGAGGGAAAGGAATAGGGCGACCAGTTTTAATGACATGTATTAACTATTTAAGGTACACGCCCATACTATAACACTTATAGTACTTTGTCTACGATGCCGTATTTTTTGGCCTCCTCAGCTGACATAAAGAAATCTCGATCCACGTCTTTTTCGATCTTTGAGAGAGGTTGACCAGTGTTTTTGGCGAGTATTTTGTTGAGGTTTTCGCGGATCTTGAGGATGTGTCGAGCACTGATCTCGATATCTGCTGCCTGACCCTCGGTTCCTCCATGTGGCTGGTGGATCATGACTTCTGAGTTCGGGAGAGCAAAACGCTTGCCTTGTTTACCTGCAGAGAGGATCACCGCACCCATAGATGCTGCGATACCCACACAGACAGTCGAGATATCATTCTTTATATGATTCATGGTGTCGATGATGGCGAGTCCTGCAGTGACTGAGCCTCCTGGAGAGTTGATATAGAGAGAAATCTCTTTCTTTGGATCTTCAGTTTGCAAAAAGAGGAGCTGAGCGATGACGAGGTTCGCGATATGATCGTCAATAGGGCCACCAAGGAAAATGATATTTTCCTTGAGGAGACGAGAGTATATGTCGTATGCACGTTCGCCAAAACTTGTTTTTTCTATAACGGTTGGTATAAGCATGGAAGTAATATTACACATTTTTTGTATAAAAGGAAGCGCCCCAGCTCTGTAGCAGGGGCGCTCACCGAGGTGTACGTTAAGGGTCTACTTCCTCCATTTTGGTGGAAGGAACAGACTTGACGGCGGGATGTCTCGGGAGAGAGTGATGGTGAGTTGGCGTTTTGTATCGGCCTCCTCGACTCTGATGATACTGTCGCCATCAGGGTCAGAAGTGTACTTGAGTACCCTGTACGGAGTATACTCTCGCATGATGGCGGTCATGTCACTGAGAGCACGGTCTAGGCTCTTGCGTAGCACCGCATCCTTTCCCAGGCCGATGATGGTTTTGTTTCTGACCCGAAGTGATGCGTTCATCTCCCTAAGTAGGGCATTGGTATCGAACACATGTCGGGTTTGCACATACCAGCCAAGATTGCTGAGTACGAGTAAGCCTGCCAAAACTACAATCCAAACAGTTGGTTTCTTCATGATGGGTCTTTGTCTATGTATTTTTTACCATTATCCTTTACAAAAGTCTATATCAGGCATATATTTGGATGAATTTATGAAACGTTCCTTGTCGCGCAGTCGCCGTACCGGCCACGTCCCTCACTGGGCACACCCTGAAAGGAAGCCCAGAGAACATATTTTCGATCCCCTCGATCTTTCGATCTCAGAATCAATGCAGAGACAGATAGATGAATCGGTTGGAGCAAAACCAGTCTTGATAAGACCATCAGGTCTCACGTGGGATCGAGGATTACCCATCCGGTGGCCAAATCGTCCTTTCAGAGGATTTCCCGGACTCTGGTGAACAATTCAGTTCCAAATTCAAAGCCCCGGCACTTCAGTGTGCGCGGGGCTTGTGTATTTCCACATGGTTATCGTCCGAGGATGCGGCGCCGAGCATCAGCCAAGGCGGCAAGGATGTTTCCAAGGATGAGTGACCATGATGGAGTCACGTCGATGGGAGGGCGTGGGGGAGTGAACTTGCGAATATCCAGGACCTGGCCACGATAGTCACTCACCAGGGACAGAATCACATACTCTCCGTTTTCAGCTCGTCGAACCACAGGCTCGGCACCAGCGGTATTACTCACTTCACCAATGAATCGCACGAGTTCTGCGGCGTGCAATCGGGAGAGGAAAAGTAGGTCGGCATCGATTTCATCGCAATGAGCAATTTTCATAAGCAAGGAGGACAAAGTTTTACCATAGGAGAATCTACGCTATTCATTACAAAAATGCAATGATGTGCTAGACTTTTTGCATGAAACTCCACCGCTTCTACACCCCACACATCGAAGATACTTTTACTGTCGACAATGTCGATCAGATCCACCAGTGGAAAAAAGTGTTTCGTATGAAGACAGGGGAGAAGGTTATATTTTTCGATGGATCAGGATACGAATTCCTCTGTGAGTTTATCAATCTTGAAAAAGACTTTGCGGAAATAAAGGTATTAGAAAAAACAGAACGACCTAGTTTAAAACCTTTAACTCTGGCAATCTCAATACCGAAGAAAGACAATTTTGAATTGATTATCGAAAAAGCAACTGAATTAGGAGTAACAACAATTATTCCACTGATCTCTGAAAGAACAGAGAAAAAGAATGTGAACATGGACCGTGCACGAAAGATCGCACTGGAGGCATCAGAACAATCAGGAAGAGTAACGCTACCAGAAATTCTGGAGCCAGTAGTTTTGCAAAATTTCAATTTAAAGGGAGTCGTCCTCGATCCAAAAGGGGAGAAGCGAGAAATCACTGAGGATGTCATCATCATAGGGCCTGAGGGTGGATGGAGTGATGCAGAGCTAGCGTACTTTAAAAGCAAAAACCTGCCCATCGTAAGTATCGGTGAGCAGGTCTTGCGAGTAGAGACAGCGGCTATTGCTGTTCTAGGAAAGCAAACACTTTGTCGTTGGTGAGCACTGTCTCTGCGTATATACGAGCCTGAATAGGGTCTGCCTTTGGATAGTGCTCGATGATCATGGCGACTTCTTTTTCTACCTGTGCTGCATCTGGAGAGAGTTTTTCTTTTTCTGCGATTTTGTTTAAAGCGAGCTGTAGGGTAGCCTTTTTTCGAGCACCTTCCTCCCAGTCCTTTCGGAGATCGTCCATAGACTTGTTCATCTTTTCGAGATAGTCCTCTAGTTTTACATTGAGACGAGTCATATCATCTTTGAACTGTGCTTCGCTACGTGCGAGCTCTTGTTCTACCATGATCCGAGGGAGGGTGACTTCTACAGTCTTCAAAATCTCATCTGCAATAGCGAGACGTCGCTTTTCCATAGCGATATGCTTTTTCTCAGCATTTAGGCTGTCGCGGACGCGCTGTTTGTAGTCAGGCTCATCGTGCGCATGACCGTGCTGCTTTTCGATCTCAACCATGACTTTGTCTACTTCCTCATCGGTCACTTCTTTTACCTCGAATTCTTTTTTCATCTCTGCCTTTGCGATCTTTTTGTAGTCACCAACGGTTATTTCTGGCATGACCGCAGTGGTGATGGTGAATTCGAGAGGACTGTCTTTTGCGATCTTGGTGATCTTTACCTCTGGGCGGCCGATAGCCTCGATCTTTTCCTTTTCGAGAATCTTCGGGTATTCGTCTGCGATAGCGAGTTCTGCCATCTCATATACGATGGTCATGTCACCCACTTTTTCGACGAGCACACTCTCAGGTACCTTTCCTTTTCGGAATCCGTCGATACTCACTTCATCGTTTATATTCTTGAGGGCAGAAACGCGATAAGCGCTAAGGTCTTTAGCGCTTATGCTTGCTTCTATTTCTACTCGAGAATCTTCTAGCTTTTTGATAGTAGTCATGCAGACCACTTTACACTAGAAATTGAGATCGTCAAGACCTTCGACTGAAGAATCTAGGTTTGCTTCGAGCTCTGAAAAGTCATCTTTCTCCTCCTGGGCTACTACAGGAGTAGACTGCTCTACTGCTGGCTGCTGTACCTCTACCTTCTTGTCATTGTTGAGCTTTTGTCCCCATACGTATATAGCTGCTGCTACAAGGAGGATGAGTATGATAACGACACCGATGATAGGACCGATCGGTTTGTGTTCCTTCTGCATCACAGGCGCTGTCATGACCGGCGGTGGGGTCACTGGAGGCATGAGAGGCTCAATAGGAGCTGGAGGAGGGGTGACTACGGGTGTTGGGTTTATGTTTGTTGGTTCCATTTTATTGGTTGTTAGTTGCTGTTTTTGCTTGGGCACGGAGCTCTACGACTACAGCCTGAAATGCTACGCGAGCTTCGTTCACTGCTTTTATAGCTGCGTTTGCAGTTTCACGAGGTTTTGTGAGTGAGATCTCTGTGGTGCTTGCTGTCTTTGTATCTGGCTTCCATGCGACGACCGCTGCGACTGCTTTCTTTGCTACTTCTAGCTTTGCAGAAAATGTTGCAAGGAGCTCTTTTGCGTTGCCGATAGGCTTACCATCAGCTACGCGTTTGTCGATGTATGTAGAGAGATTTGTTTTTGCCTTTGTGAGGTTTTCGAGTACGAGAGTCAGTCTCTTTACAAGCATTTCCTTTTGGGCAAGAGCTGCACCCTTTGGAGCTGTTGGGCGAACTTCTCTTTTTTGCATCAAAGGGTTATTGAGTCGAGTAGTAGTTCCCATCATACGCGGGGTACCGGTCCCTACCGCCTCTCTCTTTTCAATACGAATAGTATTTCGTACGTCCTTGTTTTGTTCTATGTTTCCTCGCATTTGTCTCATGACTCCTGGACGTGCCGGGGGAGTGGTGGTGGCATGCACAGTACCCGCGAGGAGTAGTATTGCAGTGATGGCTAAAGTTTTATTCATAAATTAATAATTATTTCTAATATTGTAAGTATACAACAAAAAAGCCTCTGCAAGAGAGGCTTTTTTGTTTATAAGTATTACTTCTTTTCGTTGTAGAGTTTTCTACCTCGTTCAAATGCTGCTTCAGCCTCTTTTTTACCTTTAAAACCAGAAACCGTTACTTCTTTGTTCTGGATTTTCTTGTAGGTGAGGAAAAAGTGCTCGATCTCTTTGAGAGTGTGAGGGTTTACGTCAGCGAGGTCCTTTACACTAATAAATCGTGGATCGTCCACTGGTACTGCAATCATTTTTTCATCTGCTTCACCAGTATCTACCATGCTCATGATTGCTACTGGACGTACTCGTACGAGAACTCCAGGAAATAATGGATATGTTGTTAAAACCACAACATCCAAAGCATCTCCGTCGTCCCATAGTGTCTGAGGAATAAATCCGTAGTCAAAAGGGTAGTCTTGGGTGGTGTGATTTACTCGATCAAGTGCAATAAGCCCTGTCTCTTTGTCTATCTCGTACTTGTTTTTTGAGCCTTTATTGATCTCGATGATTACGTTGATCTTTTCTACTGATCCTGGTTCAATATCGTGTAATAGATTCATATTATTCTTCTGTTGGAGCTACTGCTTCACCTTTTAATGACTGGATATCGATCTTCCATCCAGTGAGTTTTGCTGCAAGGCGTACATTTTGACCTCCTTTACCGATAGCGAGAGACTGCTGGTCTTCGGCTACAGTGACAGTTGCCTTGTTTTCGTCTTTATTTATATCAATCTTTTGAATCTTTGCTGGAGAGAGTGCTTCTTCGATAAACTTTGCTGCATCCTCATTCCAGTCGATGATATCTATCTTTTCACCACCGAGCTCACTCATGACGGTAGAGACACGTACTCCACGCTGACCGACGAGAGAACCGATAGGATCGATATGTGAATCACTAGAAAATACTGCGATCTTTGATCGAGACCCTGCCTCACGAGCGATGGCTTTTACCTCGACTGCGCCAGATGCGATCTCTGGTGCCTCAGTCTTGAACAATTCAACCAAAAACTTTGGATGAGAGCGTGAAAGTCGAAGTAGAATGCCTTTCGGGGTCTCTTCTACTGCATAGAGGTATGCACGTACTCGTTCACCCTGTTTGTAGCGTTCTCCAGGGATCTGCTCTTCGTACGGGAGAATACCTACAGTACGTCCCATATCTACGAAAATATTGCCTCGCTCGATACGCTGGACGGTACCGGTGACGATTTCACCTTCTTTTTGACCAAATTCGGTCATAACAGAGACCTTTTCTGCTTCACGGATCTTTTGGATGATGACCTGCTTTGCAGTCTGAGCTGCAATACGGCCGTAGTCAGCCTTTGTTTCGAGAGGGAATACGATCTCATCGTCTACCTGAGCACCTTTTTTGATCTTTTGTGCGTCAGCGAGGAGGATGTGGTGTTCGGGATTGAAACGTACCTTGATATTTTCCTCATCGGTAGTCGCAATATCCTGCTCTTCTTCGTCTTCCATGAGTACTTTTGACTCATCTACGACGATTTTGACCTGATAAAACTCAGTTTTTCCAGTATTTCGGTCAAATTTTGCACGAACGATCTGTCCTTTCTTTCCGTACTCCTTTTTATAGGCAGTAGCAAGGGCCATTTCGATAGCCTCCCACATTTTCTCCTGGGGAATGCCTCGTTCCTCTTGCAATTGCTCGAGTACAGAATTGATTACTTTTAAGTCAAACATATATTTTTGGGGTTTTTATCTAAAAAAATGAGTTCTCCGTGAAGAGAACTTAACTCCCATATAGTACTACATTTATGTAAAAAAGCAATCCTGTTGCATATAGAGAGATGAAGTGGTTTAATTTATATCTAGAAGGAGATCTCGACAATGACCACGAAACTTGATATCCGTTTTGAAATAATCGGAGGAGAGCTCGGGGATGATTTGGAAAAGAGGGTGGCCAGTATTTTCCAAAAATGGAGAGATCGTTGGCCGCAGTGGCTCATCTCCGTCGAACGTCCCGGAAAATGGACAGTCCAGGATAGACAGGGTATCGATTTGGTTGCGCAGACAATACGTGGCCCAGTTTTTATCCAGATCAAAAGTAGCGAGGCTGGAGCGCGCGAATTTAAACACGAACACCGTGAGAATCACATCCTCATACGAGTGGTCGTACTAGATATTCGCTCACGCGACAAACGCATCTACCAATCAGTCGTGCACGAAATGCAGACTGGGTACAATGAACTCTGAATCATGCATGGAACAGCCCGCAGCAATGCGGGCTCATCCTTTTTTATATGATATAATTTCATCACCAGTACCCCTATGCTCATTGATGATGCACAGCTAAATAAATTTATATTAGACTCCAGTTTGGTGTCGAAAAAAGATTTTGACGAAGCGGCAAAAATTGCGCAAGAAAAAAAAGCACGAGCGGCAGATGTACTCATCGGACTTGGGAAATTGACCGAGGACAATGTGCGTCGAATGCAAGCGTATGTGCTCGGTATCCCTTTTGTAAATCTAAAAGATAAAAAAATTCCGTTCGAGACTCTCTCGATGATACCCGAACCAGTCGCCCGCAATCACAATATTGTCGCGTATAAAAAGAATGAAGACTCTCTCGAGGTTGCCATGCTCGATACCGATGATCTCTCGGCGATTGATTTTATAAAGAAAAGAGTGCAGCTAAAGATCCTGCCACGTCTCACCGACACTGATTCTATAAAGTCGGCTATCATTCAGTATCAAAAGAGTTTGAAGGCAGAGTTCGGCGATCTCATCCAAAAAGATTCTGCTTCACTCAAAACTATTTCCGAAGACGGGAGAGAGGATATCAGTGAGGGAGATTTGAAAAAAGCTGCCGAGGATCTACCGGTCGTGCGTATTGTCGACACACTGCTCAAGCATGCCATACTCCAGGGTGCATCCGACATACATATAGAGCCACAGGAACAAGAGCTCCTCGTGCGCTACCGTATCGACGGTCTCCTCCGTGATGCGATGGTGCTCCCAAAGACCGCAGAGCCGAGTATCACAGCGCGTATCAAGGTACTCTCAAATCTAAAGCTCGATGAAAAACGTATTCCGCAGGATGGACGTTTCAAGGTAGATCTCACAAACGAAAAGGTTTCATTTCGTGTCTCGACACTCCCTACATACTATGGAGAAAAGACGGTGATGCGTCTCCTGCGTGAAAGTGTTGCAGGGTTCACCCTCGAGGGCCTCGGTTTCCACGGCGAAGGTCTCGAGCGTATCCATCACGCCACTACACAGACTACAGGAATGATCCTCACCACAGGTCCGACAGGTTCTGGAAAATCAACGACACTCTATACCATCCTCGATATTTTAAATACTCCCGATGTAAACATCTCAACTGTCGAAGATCCGATCGAGTATCAGATGAAGCGGGTCAATCAGACACAGGTCCGTCCCGAGATCGGCTTTACCTTTTCTGTAGGATTGCGCACACTCGTTCGCCAGGATCCAGATATCATCATGGTGGGAGAGATCCGCGATACAGAGACAGCAGCACTCGCGGTCAATGCATCGCTCACTGGACACCTCGTGCTCTCGACCCTCCACACGAATTCAGCTGCCGGAGCCATCCCACGTTTTATCGATATGAAGATCGAGCCGTTTCTCCTCGTCTCGACACTGAACGTCATCATCGCTCAGCGTCTCGTGCGCAGACTCGGTGAACAAAAAAAGCAAAAGTTCTTCACTCCTGCAGAGATCGCTACACTCGGAAAGACGGTCAACCTCGATCGCGTACTCGAAGTCTTGAGAACCGAAAAAATCATCGAGGCGAGTGCGACATGGGACAAAGTTCCATTTTGGGAACCTGCGCCAGAAAAAGAGGGAGATGATGGCTATCATGGCCGCGTCGGTATCCATGAAGTGTTAAAGATGAGCCCTGCCATAAAAGAACTCGTGATGAAAAATGCGACGACCGCTGACATAGAGATCCAAGCTAGAAAAGAGGGTATGATCACGATGATCGAAGACGGTATTTTCAAAGCGGTTCAAGGTCTCACCACGATCGAAGAAGTACTACGTGTAATCTCAGAATAATATGCCCCTCTATTCTTTCAAAGCAAAGAAAAATACTGGAGAAATATATGAGGCAGAGCGTGAGGCATCTGATCGTTTTGCATTATTTCATGATGTAAAAAACGAAGGTGCCGAAGTCATTTCTGTAAAAGAGGTGCATAGTAAAGGTGCACTCAGACTCTCACTTTCTTTTAGAAAAAAAGTAAAGACACACGAGCTCATCACATTTGCCCGCAACCTCGGATCGATGATCGAGGCAGGACTTTCTGTGTCACGAGCGCTCACGGTGATGGAGCGACAGGTGACCAATGCCACACTCAAAGACATTTTAAACGGTCTAAATTCTGAAATCAGCCAGGGAAAGACATTGTCAGAGTCGATGGCAAAGACTCCAAAAGTATTCAGCACACTTTTTGTATCGATGGTGAGCGCAGGGGAGGAGAGCGGTACGCTCGCGAATTCTCTAAAGACGATCGCATTGCAGATGGATCGCAGCTATACACTGCAGAAAAAAATAAAAGGAGCGCTCATGTATCCGGCGGTTATCGTCGTTGTCATGATCCTCATTGCAGTCCTTATGCTCACCTATATCGTACCGACCCTCATGAAAACATTTACCGACATGAAGATCGCGCTACCGTGGTCTACACAGATCATCGTGACGGTGAGTGATCTCTTGCGCAACCATGGATTTATCGTACTTGGAGTAGTGGTGCTCGCTTTTCTTGCCCTACGATACTGGTCACGGACTAGTGGTGGAGGGAGTATCGTCGATCTCCTCATCACAAAGATCCCAGTCATCGGAGAATTGGTAAAAGAAGTAAATACCGCTCGTACCGCACGCACCATGTCATCACTACTCAATTCTGGTGTGGCGATCATCGAGTCGGTAAAGATCACAGCGGAGGTCGTCCAAAATGTTCATTATAAAAAAGTTCTCGCCCAAGCTGAGGAGAATATAAAAAAAGGCGCACCGATCTCGACCGTGTTCGAACAAAATTCTCAGTTTTACCCAGTATTTATCGGAGAAATGATCGCAGTAGGAGAGGAAACTGGAAAGGTCGGAGAGATGCTCCTCGGTGTCGCTACATACTACGAAGACGATGTGGAGCAGCGCACAAAAGACATGTCGACCATCATCGAACCATTCCTCATGGTATTTATCGGAGCGGCGGTGGGCTTTTTCGCACTCTCGATGATCTCGCCGATGTACTCACTCGTCAATGTCATATAGAAACGGATTTACATTGGTAGAAACGGTGGTCGGAGTAGGGGTATTTCTACTCGTATCGACTGCGGCATACCAGGGATTTGCCGGAGTCCTCAGGTTTATTGCCCATAGTCAGTATCGTATCGCCGCGGTCAATCTCGCAAATGAACAAATAGAGATCATCCGCAATCTGCCATACGCAGATGTCGGAATCGTGGGGGGAATACCTTCAGGTAAAGTCGCCCATGTGCAGGAGCTCACTCGAAGCAACTATACATTTATTGCAACCACTACGATCCGAAATATCGATCTTCCTTTCGATGGCGAGATCGGCAGTACGACAAACGATCTCTCCCCGGCAGACAACAAAGTAGTAGAGATAGAAGTCGGCTGTCCTTCATGTCAGGGGATGACGCCAGTTTTTGTAACATCGCAAGTCGCCCCGAAAAATCTAGAAACTGCGTCTACAAACGGTGCACTCTTTGTACGTGTCTTTGATGCAGGAGGATTGCCGGTACCAGAGGCTGCAGTCCGGGTGACGAGTACTACAACTACGATAAACGATACTACAAATATAAATGGAGTCCTCCAGCTCGTCGATGTGCCACCTGGCATAGAGCAGTATGCGATCGAGGTGAGCAAGGGCGGGTATTCGAGTGATCGCACGACTACAAATGCGAGTGTCCTCCTCCAGCAAGTCACACAGACTAGTTTTGCGATCGACAAGGTCTCGAAAATAAATTTTTCAAGTGTGACAGACAGCTGTACACCTATTCCATCTTTCGCTTTTTCATTGGTAGGATCAAAAGGGAAGTACAATGAAAATCTGGTTACGAACGGTTCGGGTGAAAAAAATCTGACAAATATGGAATGGGATACTTACACGATCACCGCGACTGATGCGAGTCACGATCTCATCGGACTCAATCCGCTCAACCCATTTCTCCTGAGTCCTGATACCGAGCAGTCGATGAAACTCATCGTCGCACCGAAAACCCCACAGACACTTCTCGTAACTGTAAAAAACACTGCGCAGCTCCCACTCTCTGGAGCTACCGTCACTCTAAATGGGGTAGACAAGGTTACCGGTCTGGGCTCGCATACTGATACTGACTGGTCGTCTGGTACTGCTACGACAAACGGAAATATCGACTACACATCGACACCAGGTGAATTCAAACTCACTACAGCGTTTGGTGAGTATGTCTCAAGTGGCACGCTCGAGTCAGCGCCATTTGATACTGGTTCGGTTAGTAATTTTCAGAAATTCCTCTGGGCACCAGAGTACCAGCCGGTAGATGCAGGGCCAAACTCGGTATATTTTCAGGTTGCAACTGCCGCAACGTCGACTGGACCGTGGACCTATCGAGGACCCGATGGTACGACAGGGTCATACTTTACATCTCCTGACTCGACTATCAGTGTGAGCGGGCGTTTTATCAGATACAAAGCGTATCTATCTACAGCAGTCGCGACGACCACGCCGATCGTCTCCGATGTCTCTTTTATATACACGACCGAGTGTACTCCACCAGGGCAGGTAGTCTACACGGGCCTCTCAAATGGTACATACAATGTCACAGTTTCAAAGGCAGGTTATACCACGGTGGTGGTTCCTGTGACGATATCTGGAGCGTGGAAAGAGCAAGAAATAATACTCAGTGAGTAGCGTATAATATGGATAGCATGACATATCAAAAAGGTTTTTCTTTAGTCGAACTACTCGTCGTCGTCGGTATCATCGGTCTCTTGTCGATGGTGGTTGGAAAATTTGCTGGCGATGTTTTTTATGTAAACTCTGTCGCTCAGGGTTCGCTCTCGGTATCTTTTGATGCGCGAAATCTCCTCCGTGTGATGGCGCGAGAGCTGCGTGCAGCAGCACCGAGCGCAAACGGCGCATTTCCCCTCGTTACTGCTGCATCGAGCTCGGTCTCTTTTTATTCCGATGTCGATGGAAATGGCCAGCGTGATTTTGTACGGTACTATCTCTCCTCGACCACTCTCATGAAAGGGGTGACTGCTCCGAGTGGTAGCCCACTCACGTACAATATGTCAGATGAGGATCTCATTGTGGTGATGTCAGATGTGCGCAATGCATCGACAAGTATATTTACCTATTATGATAGTGCATATGCGACGACTACAAATATTCAGTCTGTGCGCCTTGTCCGTATAGATCTCTCTCTCGATGCAAATGGAAATCGTGCCCCCATCCAGCGTACTTTTACTACACAAGTCTCCGTGAGAAATTTAAAAGATAATCTATGAGAAAAGGAATTATCCTCGTCAATGCACTTGTTTTTGGAGCGGTAGCCGCGATGATCATATCGGGTCTCGTTTCATACGGTAGTGCGGTGGTAAAGACGTCACGCCAGCTCGTCGGACGTGAGCAGGCATTTCATATTGCCGAAGCAGGCATCGACTATTATCGATGGCATTTGGCACACGCAGCAACTGACTATTATGATGGCAATGCATCGACTACATCTCCCGGTCCATACACGCATGCATTTTATGACAAAGACAGCAATCAGATCGGAGAATATAGACTCACGATCACCCCACCACCAGTTGGCTCGACTGTGGTCCGCATAAAATCAGAAGGAATATATTTTGATCCTGCAGGAAATATCAGCCGATCGATCCAGGTATCACTCGCGATCCCATCGCTTGCAAAATACGCAGTGGCGGCAAATAGTATCATTCGTTTTGGAGTGGGAACAGAAGTGTTTGGACCGATACACTCAAACGACGGAATGAGATTTGATGGTATTGCTCACAATCTCATCACGAGTGCAAAGAGCACATATACCGACAGCGACTCTGATGCGTGTACGACAAATTCGTGGGCAGTACATACATGTGTAAACCCAGATGACCCAGCACCTCCGACTGCTGTACCTGATCGTCCCGATGTATTTGGGGCTGGGAGATCATTTCCAGTACCGACTATCGATTTTGCCGGTATGACCACTGACTTGTCACAGATAAAGAGCAGTGCACAGTCTGCGGGGAGATATTTTGCCCCATCAGGTTCCCAGGGATATAGAATATTGCTCAAGACAAATGATACGTTTGAGATATATCGTGTGACAGGACTGACAAATCCTAGTAATGCATGTTCAAACTCTGCGTCACAGGCAGCAGAGCAGGATGGGTGGGGAACATGGAGTGTGCGGACTCAGACATACGTCGGTACCTATGCAATACCAGCAAACGGTCTCATCTTTGTCGAGGACCATGTGTGGGTAGAGGGAACCGTAAATACTGCTCGCGTGACTATAGCCTCTGCTCGTTTCCCTGATAGCACGAGTACCCGCACGAGCATTACCGTGAACAATCCTCTCCGCTATACGAACACTGATGGGACCGACTCTATAGCCCTCATCGCTCAAAACAATATGAATGTAGGCCTCGTGAGCTCGAGTACGATGCAGATCGACGCAGCCATCATCGCGCAAAACGGCCGAGTAGGGCGGTACTACTACAATAGTAGCTGTACAAACTATCTCCGTACCACCCTCACTCTCTATGGCATGATCGCTACGAACAAGCGATATGGCTTTGCCTACGGTAGCTCACCAGTGGTCTCAGGCTATGCCACTCGAAACATCGTCTATGATGGAAATCTCCTCTATTCACCCCCACCGAGTTTCCCCCTCACGTCAAATCAGTATCAGGTGGTGTCGTGGGATGAAGTAAGGTGATTGTGGATAACTCGTCTTGCAGACTTTCTCACCGCTGATATACTGTACTCAACTACCCAGAGGCCCACGCAGAAATGCGAGGCCTCTGTTCGTTTTATTAAAAATTAAAATATTATTATGGCAATCAATTGGAATCGTGAGATAACAGGAAAAGATGTGAAGAAGTTTTTCAATCAGGAAATAAAGCTCGGTGAGATCAACTATAGTAAATGCATGCAGGTCAGTCTGCTTATTTTTGCGTTAGGGATCGTACCAGCATTTACATATGGAATGGTGCTCGGTGTACTCGATGAACAGCGAGTCGCTCTCATGGGGGAAGTGAGTGCTCTCAAGGCACAGGTGATCAGTTCGACTTCTACTCTTCCTCGAGCTGCAACGCTTTACAATGCGACTACAGACAAAACTGTGTATACACTAGGAAGTACCACTTTGGTAAATTTCTACAATTCATACCCAGCGTCAACTACAAACATCGTCAGTATCGACCTTTACTCAAGCAGCACTCTCGTTCAGAGAATCGCTAGTATGAGTCCACGTACAGGTCTCAACCAGGTATCTTTCAAAGTTGCGTCTTCTTCTTTGGAAAAGACAAATATGTTCCATGTTCGAGTGACTGCAACAAAGTACAATCAGTTTGCTGAGACGAATCGATTCGTGGTAAATAAACCACTTGCAACTACCTCAGTCGCTTTGGTGTATACAAACACTCAAATACTCAACAATGAGTTGAATCCAAACAGTTCAGCCGAATTCACTATTTCATTTAGTGTAACAAGTCCAGTGGACACTTATATGCGACGCAATGTGCTCGTGGGTACTACAACCAATTCTGTTCCAGGTCTGAAGACTTTCACACGAGAAATTTCTTCACGCACCACAAATGCAAAGGATAATAGTGATTCTTATTTCCTTCGTGCAGGGGAGACCAGAACATTTATCTTTGAAACAGTTGCAAGTCCACTTACAACTGGACCAGTAGGAATCACTCTTAAAGGAATTCTTTTTGGAGCAGGCGCATATGGGAATGCATCAGATCGAGTTATCAATCTTGATACGAACATCTTTAGAACTCAGATAGTGGTTTTGCAGGCAGCACAGCAGCCAGCACCAAAAGTGTCTTTCATAAAAACAACTCAGGAATACGTTTCAAATATCTCTGACTCATCATCAGACGATCAGGGAAGATTTGGTATCCAGGTTGCAGTCACTGCTGTAGTTGATACCTACATCAAAGCAGATCCAAAAAATGTTCTATGGAGAGCTGATGTTCTACGGGGTGATAGTCGCGTCTCTACCACAAGCACATTTACTTCAGTAGGAACTACTTCACCGAAGGATGTTGCTGGCTTGTACTTTGTGCGAGCAGGAACTACTCGAGAATTCAAACTTGATGCATTTGTAAATCCACTTGCAACATCTTTGATCCAGGCAGAGCTCACCGGTGTTGTCTGGGGAACTACTCCAACCGAAACAAATGTTCTGAAGTTTACTAATCCGTTTGAAACAGCAGCACTCTGGGTCTTGAACTAATAATGCCCATCACCAAGCGATACAAAAAAATAATCATCGGTAACTGGAAAGAAAATCCAAATACTCATGAAGCAGCAAAACATATCGTACAGGGTGTGAAGCGAGCTGTCGTAAAGCTCACAAAAACAGTAGTGGTATTGTGCCCCCCACTCATCTACTTGTCTGACTTGGGGAAGGGTGAGCAACCTTTCTCTCGAGGTGCACAGGACGTATCGATCTTCGACTCGGGATCGCATACGGGTGAGGTGAGCGCTCAAATGCTCCGAGATGGTGGGGTCGAGTTCTGCATTGTTGGTCACTCCGAACGTAGAAAGATGGGAGAGACTGACGAAATGGTGTCGAAGAAAGTAGGGACACTGCATCAAGCAGGAGTTACGGCAGTAGTCTGTGTCGGGGAAGAAGTACGTGACCCAGCCGGTGCGTATCTCGACACGCTAAAGAACCAAATAAAAAACTCTCTTGCAGGTGTAGAGAAAAAGAATACGTCGCTCCTTGTGATCGCATATGAGCCCGTGTGGGCGATCGGAGCCACTGTCGCTATGTCGCCGACAGATGTCCATGAAACAGGTCTTTTTGTGAAGAAAACATTGGCTGATTTTTTTGGCCATGAGTACGTCGCAAAAGTACCCGTTCTGTATGGAGGTTCAGTGACGTTTCGAAATGCAGGCGAAATAGTTCGCGATGGACATGTCGACGGACTATTGGTGGGGCGTGAGAGTGTAAATCCGCAAGGATTCAACGAGATATTGCGCGTTGTAGACTCTATATGAAAACATTACGAGACATACAGGTAATAAAAGGAATGAAAGCGATTATTCGTTTTGATTTCAATGTTCCTGTCGTAAATGGAAAGGTTGTCGAGGACTTCCGGATACGGAAGTCTTTGCCGACTCTGTCATACTTTACTGAACGCAAAGCAAAAGTGATTATGATTAGTCACATCGAATCAGTAAAGACGCTCGAACCAGTACATCGTCATCTACTATCACTTGGTGTGCAGCATGCGTTTGTGAAAAATTATCGCACTGCACTAAAGGCGATAGAGGAGCACGATGTGATCCTCTTGGAAAATCTCCGGACCAATGAGGGAGAAAAAGCAAATGATCCTGAGTTTGCAAAAGAACTCGCATCACTTGCTGATGTGTATGTAAACGACGCCTTCTCTGTTTCCCACAGAGAACACGCATCTGTTTGCGCAATCACCGAATACCTGCCGAGCTACGCCGGATTGCAGCTCGAAGAGGAGGTGAAACAATTGAGTGCAGCATTTAAGCCCGAGAGACCATTTCTTTTTGTCCTTGGAGGCGCAAAATTTGATACAAAGTTGCCACTCATTGAAAAATTTATGCAAACCGCTGACCATGTGTTCATCGGCGGTGCTCTTGCTCACAATTTCTTTGTCGAGCAAGGATACGAAATAGGTAAATCAGTTGTGTCTCCAGACAAGTTTGATCTCAAACGATACTTTGGGGATGCCAAATTGCTTTTACCTATCGATATGATTGTGAAAAGAGGGGATAAATCGATGGTTGTCGACCTCGGTGAAGTAGAAAAAAATGATATAATTGTCGACGCAGGTCCACGTACCCTCGAGCTTTTGCACAGAGCTGTGCAGCGTTCCGCACAGATCCTCTGGAACGGTCCACTAGGTGCGTACGAGCAAGGGTTCACCGAATATACTCTCGAGCTCGCAAAGATGATCGCAGAGAGCAAAGCAAAGACAATTGTGGGGGGAGGAGATACTCTCGCGGCGATTGCGACCTTGGGCATAGAGGATAAAATCAGTTTCGTTTCGACAGGTGGAGGGGCGATGCTCGACTATCTCGCGCACGAGACATTACCAGCAATAAAAGCACTTGACAGTGCACAAAATAGATAGTAATATAAAAGCATGAATAAAATAAACAACACACCATGGCTCAAGAAGTCACTCGAAGGAGGAGCTCTCCTTGTGGCTCTCCTCGGCCTCTTTTATCTAGGACAGGCAGTAGCAGAGATTCGATATATTTCTAATGTAGTTGTCGATGTGCCACAAGACAAAACAGCAGCATTGCTCAATGCTACAAGTGGTTACGAATACATTTTGATCGACCGCTCACAGGGTATAAATATCAGACGCTAAGTTTTTCTTTTAGCGCAGCTGCATTGGCGACGAGGTCATTCTTGTCGCCTTTTGCTTTTTCAGGGTCAGGGTACACCCAGATGTGTGCATGAGGGATCTCTTCGCCAATGATTTTTGAAAACACTGCCTCGCCGTGTATTTTTTGTAGGGCCTGCGCTACTTTCTTTGCGACGCCAAAATATTCGAGCTCGGGTACATCCCATACAAATCGGTAGTGAGTCTTTGGAATGATGAGGGTGTGTCCTGGTGAGAGGGGGCGAACATCGAGAAAAGCGAGGAACTTTTCATCCTCATATACGACATGAGCGGGGATTTCTTTTTTTACAATTTTACAAAAGATACATGGATTCATGGGTGTAGTATACTACGTCTATGAAAAAATATTCAGTCCGGAAATGGCACGGTGACACACTCGCAGATCACCTCCTTTTTCACCGTGGATATACCACTGAAAAAGAGAAAAAAGACTTTCTCTCACCTGACTATGAAAAGCACCAACACAGCGCATCACTTCTCAAAGACATGGATAAAGCAGTCGATCGGATTATGAATGCAATAGATAAAAACGAAAAGATAGTCATATACAGCGACTATGATACTGATGGTATTCCGGGAGCAGTTTTGTTCCATGATTTTTTTAAGAAAATAAATTTTGAAAACTTTTTCAATTATATCCCTCATCGACATGACGAAGGATTTGGTTTGCATGTCGAGGCTATCGACGAATTTAAAAAACAAAACGTGAGTCTCATCGTCACTATCGATTGTGGTATTGCTGATGTTGCGTCAGTTGCTCATGCACAAAAAAAGGGCATCGATGTCATCATCACGGATCATCATATGCCAGGCAATGTAGTGCCACCAGCGTATGCGATCATCAATCCAAAACAAAAAGAATGCGTGTATCCAGAAAAGATGCTGTGCGGATCGGGCGTCGCTTTTAAACTGATACAAGGGCTCATTGCGACAGGAAAATTTTCTATCCCAGTCGGGTGGGAAAAATGGCTGCTCGACATGGTGGGTATCGCAACACTCTCTGATATGGTACCGCTCACTGGCGAAAACAGAGTCTTTGCAAAATACGGCCTGACCGTACTACGAAAGTCACCACGCCTCGGACTCAAACTCCTTTTGAAAAAAGCAAAAACAGATCAGCGATATCTGACTGAGGATGATATCGGTTTCACTATCGGTCCACGTATCAACGCCGCATCGCGCATGGGCGTACCTATGGACGCATTTAAAATGTTGTCCGCAACTGATCTCGACGACGCACATGCTGTCGTGGAACATTTGGACAAAATAAATAACGAACGAAAAGGACTCGTTGCGACCATGGTGAAAGAAGCAAAAAAGATTATTTCTGGACGTTACACAGAGATGGTACCCAGAGTGATCGTCCTCGGAAATCCAGAATGGAAACCAGGACTCCTCGGGCTCGTTGCAAACACCTTGTCGGAAGAATTTGTGAAACCGGTTTTTGTTTGGGGGCGCGACGGTGATGGCATGATAAAGGGCTCATGTCGATCAGACGGAGTGACCGATCTCGTCGAACTCATGAAAAAAGCACCCGACACTACTTTCCTGCAGTTCGGGGGGCATGCGTTTTCTGGTGGTTTTTCAGTAGATACAAAAAAAATTCACCGGTTAGAAGAAGTGTTAAACACTGCTCATGAACATGCATCTGCTGTCGAAAAAGAATATTTTGTAGATGCAGAATGGCAACTCGATCGAGTTAACTTTCGTACGTATGATGAGATAGAAAAAATTTCTCCATTTGGAACAGGTAATGAAAAACCATTATTCATGTTTCGCAATGTCGTACCAAATGATATTAAAATGTTTGGCAAAGAAAAAAACCATATGGAGCTCGTGCTGCCTCATCACGTATCAGCGATTAGTTTTTTTAGTGCCCCATCAGACTGGGGTCTCGAGAAAAATACTACATGCGACATTGTTGCTCACATTGAGAAATCGATGTTTCGCAATCGTCCAGAGATCCGACTGCGAATCGTTGATATAATACCTGCATGACTACCATAATATATACGGACGGATCATCACGGGGGAATCCCGGACCAGGGGGGTGGGGAACAATCATAAAAGAAAATGGAAGGGTTGTAGAGCTCGGTGGAGGATATCGTGAAACAACAAACAACCGCATGGAGCTCACTGCGGCGATCGAGGGTCTGCGAAATGCAAAGGGATCCGATGTCACCGTACTTTCTGATTCTGAGTATGTTATAAAAGGCATCACGGTATGGATCCATGGTTGGCTCGAACGAGGTTGGAAGAATTCTCAAAAGAAAGATGTGTTAAATAAAGATCTTTGGGAGGCTCTGTATGCGCATACAAAAGGTAAAAATATAACGTGGAAATATGTGGCAGGCCATACCGGGAATCCGGGCAACGAACGCTGTGATGAGATAGCTACTTCGTTTGCAGATGGTTTATCCCCAGTATTGTACGACAATGTGGATAAGTCATACAAAATTTCGCTAAAAGTTTAGAAAGTTGTTATCTCTCATTTGTTAGAGTAGGGGCATGACAGTACGAATAGTGCGCATGTCCCTATTCTTTTTGCTTGTCGTTATCCTCGGTATACGTGCTGTGGTCGAATACAGACAGCCTACTCCTGAGCCGATAAAGGAAAAGGATTTCGAATGCGTCGGTACTGTCGTCGAAGAACCAGAATACAAAGACACTACCCTGAGGCTCATCCTCGCCTGCGGTGAATTTCGCATGCAAGCGACAGCCGATCGGTATGTGCAGGTGGCGTACGGCGACACCGTGCGGGTGAGAGGTGTCATCTCGCCAGTGAAATATAGGGGGTATAACGATTACTATATTAACTATGCAAAAGTTGAGGTGATCGGTACTACCACCTCGCTACAAAAAGCATTGTTTGGTCTAAAGTATTCTTTTCTGCGAAATATCAAAAATGTTTTGGGAGAACCGCACGCATCGCTTGCGGGAGGTTTGGTAGTAGGAGAAAAGTCGGCCCTCGGAAAAGAACTCCTCGATGATTTTCGACATGCCGGCCTCATACATATAGTAGTGCTGTCAGGGTTCAATATCACTGTCATCGCTGATGCACTGATGCGAGTGTTGGTATTCTTGCCACTGTTAGGACGAATCCTCATTGGTGGAACGGGGATGGTATTGTTTGCGATCCTTGTAGGTGGTGGGGCGACCGTCATCCGCTCGACCATCATGGCGCTCATCATGTTGTTTGCAAAAGCGGGTGGGCGAAAGTATGTAGCCCTACAAGGTCTCATCATTGCAGGAATCATCATGGGCATATGGAACCCAAAGACATTGCTCTACGATGCGTCATTTCATCTTTCGTTTCTCGCGACACTTGCCATGATCATCCTCGCACCATGGATAGAGAAAAAGCTCTACTTTCTACCAGAGCGTTTTGAATTTCGAGGGATCATATCTTCGACGATAGCCACACAGATTTTTGTTTCACCGTATCTCATATATCTCGTGGGTTCGATTTCACTATGGGGGTTGGTGACCAATATATTTGTACTGCCAGTGATACCACCGACGATGCTCTTTGTGTTTCTTGCGGGAGCGAGTGGGTGGATATGGTCAGGACTATCTTTTGCTCTCGCTATACCTGCGTATGTGCTACTGTCTTATGAATTGCTCGTGGTGAGGTTGTTCTCGATATAGCTCCAGTCGAGGTTTGCGAAGAAGTCCTCTATATACTGCTTTTTACCAGATGGGGCGTAGTCAGCTACGTATGAGTGCTCCCACATATCGAGGGCGAGGATGAGTGCGCAGTCCTGCAGTTGTCCGATGTGCTGTTCGTCTATCCAGGCAGTCAGGATTTGTTTACTCTTTCTATCGTAGAACACCATAGCCCAGCCTACTCCGCGAGTGAGTGCGAGTGTCTTGAAATCCTCGATAAATTTGTCGGTAAAGGTAGTTTTTAGGTTTTCAGACATCGGCGTCGCTTTTTCGAGACTTTTGAAATACACTTCATGGTTACGCATACCGTTGTACTCAAAACCAAAACGCTTGTCGATAGGACCTTCGAGGAGTGTGTTCGCATTTTTCACATAGCCAGCATATAGCTTGAGGTGTTCCTCAATAGTTTTTTTAGAAATGCCTTTTAAATCGGGGATGTTAAACTTTTGTTCGATAAATGAAGTCATACAAGCATTATATACTAATATTTTTGTTATTTCTCAATGCGTGCGTTTGGTACGTGGTGTATTTTTCGTTGGACAAAGACCTGAGTATCTATTTTCTCAATGTGGGGCAGGGTGATGCCATATTTATCCAGGCTCCGAACAAGGTGCAGGTACTCGTCGATGGCGGTCCCGATGGAGCGGTCCTTCGTGAGCTCACTGCGATCATGCCGTTTTATGATAGGCATATAGATATGGTGATACTCACTCACCCTGATGCGGATCATGTAGGAGGGCTCAATGATGTGATTGATCGGTACAGGGTAGACAAAATCCTCGAGCCCGGAGTCCAGGCCTCGACTACGGCCTATACGAACTTTAAAAGACATGCGAGCACGACGATCGCACGACGGGGCATGCGGTATGTCCTCGACGAGGATGTATTTCTCGATATTTTGTTTCCTGATCGAGATACTGTAGGGTGGGAGACAAATACAGCCTCGATCATCGCCAAATTGTCATACGGTAGTTCCAGTGTACTCCTCACAGGGGATGCTCCCATGAAGATAGAAAAGTACATCACCAAGTATGATGATGTAAATGTAGATATATTAAAATTGTCTCATCATGGATCAAACTCTTCTTCTCCTGAGGAGTTCCTGGCTGAAGCGACTCCTGAATACGCCATCGTCTCTGCTGGGAAAAACAATCGTTACAAACATCCACATCCTCTGGTAATAGAGCGGGTGAAAAAGTATACAAAAAATATCCTCAGTACCGCAGAAGTGGGGAGGATTAAGTTTCGTCTATCGAGGGATAGGGTCGAATATATTAGATAATTCCTGCTTTTTTGAGAGTGACGAATGCGCCGTGCTTTTGGATGGTCTTTAGAGCTCGGGTAGAGATGGTGAGGGTGATTGATTTCTTTAGCTCTGGTACGTAGATCTTCTTTTTCTGGAGGTTTGGATGTCGGCGAACGTTTCCACAAGGGTTAAACTGGGTAGCACGAGTACGGTTAGAGTATCGTCCTCCAATGATTGATCCTTTTTTAGTTATTGCGCAGACTTTTGCCATGTGTCACGACATGTTATCATAGATTTTGAATTATGCAAATAGAAACCATATTCTCTATACTTATATTGATCATGTCGGTAGTGGTCCACGAGGTGGCGCACGGGTATTCGGCCCTTCTCCTAGGGGATCCTACGGCAAAGCTACAGGGGAGACTCACCCTCAATCCACTCAAGCATCTCGAGTGGTTCGGTTCATTTATCGTGCCCCTCATCACATCTCTCGCTGGAGTAGGCTTTGGCTGGGCCAAGCCAGTCATGATTAATCCATATAACTTTAAAAATCGCCGCGCAGGAGAGCTCATCGTGGCGCTCGCTGGACCCGCATCAAACGTGGTTCTTGCTATTATCTTTGCTATCGTCGCTCGTTTTTATTTCAATGAGGCTATCGCGCTCATTATCATCATCAATATCTCGCTCGCAGTATTCAACATGATCCCGATCCCACCCCTCGATGGTTCAAAGATTTTATTTTTCTTTATTTCAGAAGAGAGTAGGGAGGTGTTTGAGCGGTATAGTCTATTTCTATTCCTGATCCTTATCCTGGTGGGATGGCAATACATTTCCCCAATTATCGTATTTTTGTACAAATTGTTGCTCGCGTAGGTGCTATAATTTATCGATGCACAAACACAAAAAGAGTTCAAATAGATTTTTAATAATAGGTGTTATTATCATTGCAATTCTTACTGTCATCCTCATACAACAACAAAACCAACCTGTTGATGATGTTCTCGTCGAGGTGACTCCAGTACAAACTACTCCAAAACCTACTCCTCCAGCTCCAGCGCTCACCACTCTGTATGTAAACAACCGTCTGGACTATACTGTCATCATCCCAGGAGGAGCACGTCTCACTGTTACAGAAAATGGCGTAGAAAAGACCGTGACTACACTACCTGCAGATGCTCGTGAAGTGCGTATATATAGTGGGGATACCTATCTCTCTATATCAGACAAGACATATACTCTCCCAGCAGGTGCACGTACAATGGGCACTACAGATATAGGTGGACGATCATATCGCTCTACGAGTACTTCTGGTCAGACTACTATATATGTCCGAGAAGGACTCACTGTGTACTATGGACCGACTGTGCCTAGCATGATGCTCGCATCACTCAGGATAAAATAGCTTTACTTTTTCCTATATATACAGTATATTACTCCTACGTTTCTTTAAACGTATTTATAAGAAGGTAAAGGTGAGTAACCCCTATATCGTACTAAACGGTATATAGGTGAAGAATTCAGCTTTATCATAAAACAGAATAATCAATTAATGCCAACCATCAATCAATTGGTGAAGCGAAATCGTAGTATCACAAAGCGAAAGTCAAAATCTGTCGCTCTGACTCGTTCGTTTAACACCATTAAAAACCGACCAAGTTTCCTCTACTCTCCATTCAAACGTGGAGTATGTATCAAGGTGACTACCAAAACCCCAAAAAAGCCTAACTCAGCGATCCGAAAGATTGCCCGTGTTCGACTTTCAAACGGTATGGAAGTGACTGCGTACATCCCAGGTGAAGGACACACACTACAGGAGCACTCTGTGGTTCTCCTCCGAGGAGGTCGTGTAAAAGACGTAGGACTACGATATACCATCGTTCGAGGAGTTCTCGACTGTACAGGTGTAGAAAAGCGCCGAAAGGGTCGAAGTCAGTACGGTAATAAAAAGCCAAAGGCACAAAAATAATACACTCCCATGCGAAGACCAATAAAAAATAAACACGTAGTAGGACCAGATCCTATATACAATTCAGAAAAAGTTTCAAAGATGGTAAACTATGTCATGGAGCGTGGAAAGAAAAACACTGCTCGTGAAGCAATGTACAACTGTCTAAACGAGATCAAAACACTCGCAAAGGTAGAAGATCCTATGGAAATCTTTGAGGCAGCGCTCAAAAACACTGCTCCTTTGATGGAAGTACGATCACGCCGAGTGGGAGGTGCGAACTATCAGGTGCCACGAGAGGTCCGTCCTGAACGACGCCAGGCTCTCTCTATGAAATGGATCATTGAGGCTGCACGAGGAAAGAAGGGCAAGCCAATCCACATAAAACTCGCTGAAGAAATCATCGCAGCTAGTAAAAACGAAGGAGAAGCGGTCAAAAAACGTGAGAATGTCCACAAGATGGCAGAGGCAAACAAGGCTTTTGCACACTTTGCGTGGTAATACCAAACAAAAAGGACCTCTTCGGAGGTCTTTTTTGTTTTTGTTTGCATATCTAGATATATAGGCATAGAATTGATATATGAAAACAATATACGGCGTAGTAGCAATGGTAATCCTGGTTGTCGTTATAGTTTGGGCTTCTGGTATATCCAAAGAAGATGATCGGGTGGTAAAGATCGGTTATCTACAGATCCTCTCTTCGTATCCGCTTTATGTTGCTGATACAAATGGAGAGTTTGCTAAAGAGGGTATAAAGACAGAAAATATACTCTTCCAATCATCAAACCAGCTCGTAGATGCCCTTGTCCGAGGAGATGTAGACTTGTCGCCGAGTCTGTCTCTTGTACCTATACTAAATGCCGAAGCTGTAGACTCAGGGAAACTGCAAGTGTTTTATGCGAGCGATCTCACAGCTACCAAACCATTCGACAGTCTGATCGTAAAGAGGGATTCTAAAATTCAAACAATAAAAGACTTGGTAGGTAAGAAAGTAGGAATATTCCCAGGTACCACTCAGCGTAGTATTGTTAAAGAATTTTTGAGAAAAAATGACGTAGATGCTGAGAAAGTACTCTTTGTAGAGCTTCCGCCACAAAACCAGTTGGTAGCCCTATCTCAAGGTTCTATCGACGCGCTACAGGCAATCGAACCAAACAAGACGATTGCTATAGAAACCGGACTAGCACGAGCGATCAACAAGTCTACGTATGCAGAGACATATGACCACACTCCATTTGCAGTAGGTGTCATCACTACAGATTTTGTTCAAAAGCACTCATCTTTGGCAAAACGAGTCCTCACGGTGCTGGATTCGACAAACAAGCACGTCCTCACAAATGAGGTCGAAACTCGATCGATTATTGCCAAAGTTATGAATTTGGACAAGAATATAGCTGATAAGGTGGTAATCAATGAGTACGTTGCTCTCGATCCAGAAAACATACGCAGATTCGTGGATTTCCTGGTAAGTATTGGTGAATTGAAAGCCAGCCCAGATTTAACAAAAATGTTTTACAAATAAATGAAAAAATTAATCTTACTTGTTGCGTTGGTGGTTGTTGTTGTGACGATTGTATTTGCTACCAAGGGAGAAAAACATGATGAATATGTGGTGAGAATCGGATACGCGCCAAATATCGGTTTTTTGCCAGTACACATTGCTAACCAAAAAGGATTTTTTGATAAAGAAGGGGTAAAGGTAGAATTAAAAGAACTACAAAGTGCCCAACAGCTGTACGAAGCTTTGGTTCGAAAAGAACTAGATTATGTGCCATTTCTCAGTACGGTAGTGGTTATGAGTGGGGAAGCTGTCAGTCCGGGGAATGTGCAGCTAGTGACCACAAGTGATATTTCACTGGAGAGCCGCTTCGATGCTCTGATGGTAAAGAAAGACTCAAAGATCAGTACACTTGCTCAATTGAAAGGTAAGAAAATTGGGGTATTCCCTGGGACAACGGGGATGAATTTCTTGAAAGCTTACCTAACTAAGAAGGGGATCGATTATACAGGTACGGAATTTGTACAATTACCTCCACCAAATCAGCTCCAGACGCTCGAATCAGGAGCAATTGATGCTCTCTTTTCCTACGAACCAAATTATACTCTCGGCGTAGAGAAATTCGGTTTTAAAAACATTGTTCCTGAATCAATTTTTGCAGCACAAATAAACCACGCAGCGTTCGGTGGCTATTACTTCAATCCGTCATTCACTGCTCAGTATCCAGATTTGGCAGAGAAAGTTGTCCGTGCGATGGATGCTGGAAACGCAATAATTACGGCCGATCCTGCAGCCGCACGGGCGGTAGCGAAAGAGGTGTATAAGCTCGATGATGTGGTTGCGGCAAAAGTAAATCTGGTGAAAATGATTCCGAGTACAGATTTCAAACCCGAGATGTATAGTCAATTCATAGATTTTCTAGTCGCAATAGGTGAGTTGAAATCAAAGCCAGATCTATCTAACATATTCTACAAATAAATGAGGAAAATCGTAGGAGTTCTAATTGTCTTTATAGTAATCGCAATCATTTTTGTGAGAAATAATGACACAGAGGGTGACTATGTCGTGCGTGTCGGACATCTACAGATTATGGCGAGCAAGCTACCATTTCAGGTGGCCGTAGAAAGAGGGTTTTTTGAAGAAGAAGGGATCAAAATCAAAGCTACCGAACTCCAGACATCGAACCTATTACTCGATGCACTCGTTCGTGGAGATATCGACATCACTCCAGAGATAGCTCTATTCCCATTCATGAGTGCTGAACTAGCTGATCCAGGAAAATTGAAAATATTTTCTGTGACGGACCTAGAGAAAGAGAATCCATTTGATGTCATTCTTGTGAAAGAGGAATCAAAAATTAAATTGCTCACCGATTTAGCGGGGAAGAAAATAGGAGTGTCACCAGGTACCACCGCTACAAATATGCTCAGGTTATTCCTCAATAAAAAAGGAATAGATACAAGTGCTATTCAATTTATCCAGCTTGCTCCAGCTGTACAGCTACAGGGACTCTCCTCTGGTTCAGTAGATGCATTGTTTGCGTATGATCCACTGATTGCCATTGCAAAGACTCAAAATATGCGTCAGGTATTTGGATCAGTATTCAGTGACCTTGTAGATCATAGTCCACTCGGAGGGGGACTCATAAGCAATGCATTTATAAAACAGCATCCCGTTGAGGCAGCAAAAGCTGTGCGTGCTATCAATAAAGCCTACGATTTTATGAAAGTAAATCCAGCTGAGACTAGAAAAATTATGGCGAAGACATTCAATATCACAGATCCAATCGTAATCGAGGCTGTGTCGCTGACACCGTTCGTATATCTTGATAAAATTGATATGAATGTGTTTGAAAAATTCGTTCAGAGTACCATTGAAGCAGGGGAACTGAAAGCTAAGCCCGATTTGACCAACGTATTTTATAAATAATGATTTCACTTAGCGCTATAGAGAAAGAGTTTAGAAAAAATACGGGCACGGTAAAGGTGCTCGATGGTATCAATCTCACAATTCAAAAAGGTGAGTTTGTGACGGTATTTGGTCCAAATGGATCTGGAAAGACCACATTACTCAATATCGTAGCAGGAATCGACACTCCTGATGTCGGGGGTGTGACTATCAATGGAAAAAGTCCTGAGGATGCACGGGTAGGTTTTGTGTTTCAAAATTACAATGAGAGCCTATTTCCTTGGAGAACCGTGATCGAAAATATAGTATTTCCTTCAGAAAAAGGGCATGAAATCGCAGAATATCTACTCAAAAAAGTTGGGCTACATGCATTTAAAGATAGATGTGTTTACGAATTGTCAGGTGGGCAGAGGCAGCTCGTCTCTATATGTCGATCAATCGCTTTTCGTCCAGACATTCTCATCATGGACGAACCTTTTTCTGCACTCGACTACTCTACAACTCGCAAGATGGAACTCGAGCTCCTCGATATCTGGCAGGAAAAGAAAATCACCACTCTTTTTGTTAGTCATGATATAGATGAGGCAATCTTTTTGGCCGATAAAGTGGTCGTCCTTTCACCTAGACCTTCAAATATCAAGAAAGTATTCGAGGTAAATCTACCTCGTCCTCGTACTCTCGATATGCTCGCTGGCCCAGAGTTCGTAACATTACGAAATGAAATACTAAGCACATTTGAGTATGAAAAATAAGTATTTCCTTTACATTGTGGTCCCAATACTCCTCCTATGTCTATGGCAGGGGATTTCATATTTTAAATTGGTAAGCCCACTTTTCCTCGCTTCGCCGTACGCTGTTGCTGTAGAATTCGCAGATCCCACACTCCTAAAAGATCTACTACGTACTCTGTATCGAGTGATCGTCGGATTTGGTCTCGCCACCATCATCGGTGTACCTCTCGGCCTCGTGATGGGCTATTCGTCGAAGGTGTACAATGCCCTTGAATTTACTGTCGAATTTTTCAGAGGTATTCCGACTACCGCATTGTTCCCACTCTTTCTATTGGTGTTTGGTATAGGAGATGAAGCAAAATTTGCAGTGACTGCCTGGGGAGCGGGACTCATCATCCTCATCAATTCTATGTATGGAGTGCATTTAGGGAAAGAACTGCGCGTTCGTGTGGCAAAGACGATGAAAGTAAAAGGATTTGACATGTTCCGTAAAGTCATCTTTCCAGAAGCACTGCCTCAGATTTTCACTGGATTGCGTGTGGCGACTTCGTTCGCACTCATCGTGGTGATCGTGACTGAGATGTTTATCGGTACAGATGTTGGTCTAGGGAAGCGCATCATGGATGCACAGCTCGTATATCAGACGGCAGATATGTATGCAGCGATTCTCGCTACTGGTTTCCTCGGCTTCTTTTTAAACAAGCTCATGATGCTCGTAGAAAACAAGGTAGTGCACTGGAAGGGGAAATAAGCTTTACTTTTGCCCAAAAACATACTATTATCACCTTCTATATAAACATTTAATTTATGCAACGCGACTATCCACTAGAGAGAGTTAGAAATTTTGGAATCATTGCCCACATCGACGCGGGAAAGACCACTACATCAGAACGTATTCTTTATTATACCGGTATGATCCACAAGATCGGAGAGGTTCACGAAGGTGAAACTACTACCGACTGGATGGAACAGGAACGAGAGCGAGGTATCACTATTACTGCCGCTGCAATCACTTGTTTCTGGAATCCTACCTACATGCCAAAGACTGATACCTCAAAAAAGGTACGTTTCAACGTGATCGACACCCCAGGACACATCGACTTTACCGTAGAGGTAAAGCGATCTCTTCGTGTGCTTGACGGTGCGGTAGTGGTATTCGACGGAGTAGCCGGAGTAGAGCCTCAGTCAGAGACAAACTGGCGATATGCCGACGAGGGAAATGTGCCGCGACTCTGTTTTATCAACAAAATGGATCGAATGGGAGCGTCTTTTGAACGATCATTCCAGTCTATTCTCGACCGTTTGAATAAAAATGCAGTACGATTCCAGCTTCCTATCGGACTCGAAGGGGATCACAATGGTGTTGTCGACCTTTTGAGAATGAAGGCGTATACATTTACTGGTGAAAAAGGAATCGATGTAGTGGAAGGAGAAATCCCGGCAAATATGCTCGAAGACGCAAAGAAATATCGAGCTGAAATGATCGAAAAGATTGTTGAGACCGATGATGCGGCTATGACAAAATTCCTCGAAGGAAAAGAATTTTCTATCGATGAGCTCAAGGTGATCATCCGAAAGGCGGTCATCGCAAACAAGATCTTCCCAGTGTTTACTGGCTCTGCGCTCAAAAACGTCGGTGTACAGCTCGTACTCGATGCAGTGGTAGATTATCTACCATCACCACTCGACCTCCCTCCAGTGAAGGCTACAGACCAGAATACAGGTGAAATCATCGAACGACATGCATCTGATGAAGAACCATTTACCGCACTTGCATTCAAACTCCAAAACGACCCATTCGTAGGACAGCTCACATTCTTCCGAGTATATTCAGGAAGTATCGAGTCAGGTACCTATATTTACAATGCAACTACAGGCAAAAAGGAACGACTTGGCCGTATCGTACGACTCCAGGCTGACAAGCGAGAAGAGGTAAAGAAAGTGTTTGCTGGAGAGATCGCAGCAGCAGTAGGTCTAAAGGATGCCCTTACCTCACACACATTCTGTGATGAAAAACACCCAGTGCTCCTCGAGGTGATCAAATTCGTCGATCCAGTGGTATCTCTCCGTATCGAGCCAAAGACAAAGGGCGATCAGGAAAAGATGGGTATGGCCCTCCGAAAACTCGCTAACGAAGATCCTACATTTAAGATCTCTTCAAACCCAGAAACAGGTGAGACACTCATCGCAGGTATGGGAGAACTACACCTCGAAATCATGGTGGATCGTATGAAGCGAGAGTTCAACGTAGAAGCAAACGTGGGAAAACCTCAGGTAGCATATCGAGAAACTATCCTCGGTGCTGCAGAAGCTGAACACAAGTACATCAAGCAGACAGGAGGTAAGGGTCAGTACGGTCACGTAGTCCTCAACCTAAAGCCTATGGAAAAGCTCCCAGCAGGTGAAAAAGTACCAAAAAACATCTCTGTATACGATGACTTTATCTTTATCAACAACATCAAAGGAGGTGTCATCCCTAACGAATTCATCCCAGCAGTAGAAAAGGGAGTATACGAAGCGATGGACCGAGGTATCGTAGCAGGATTCAAGATGGTAAACGTGACTTGTGAGCTTACTTTCGGTTCATACCACGATGTGGACTCATCAGAAATCGCTTACAAGATCGCAGGTTCACAGGCATTCCAGGATGCTGCAAAGCGTGCAAAACCAGTAATCCTCGAACCAATCATGAAAGTAGAAGTACTCTTCCCAGACAAGTATATGGGAGACGTGACTGGATCTATCTCATCACGCCGAGGACAGGTAGAAGAAATGACTGAACGAGGACAGGCAAAGGTAATGAAAGCAAAGGTACCATTGTCAGAAATGTTCGGCTACACCACTCAGCTCCGATCGATGACTTCAGGACAGGGTTCAGCAACTATGGAATTCGATCACTACGAAGTGGTTCCACCAAACGTAGAAAAAACTATTATCGAGTCAAGAAAATAAGGTTTTCCACCGAAGATCCCCCAAAAGGGGATTTTTCGTGTATGCTTAGGATATGAAAAAATATATTATCGGTAGCCTTGCGGCACTCACCCTATTCGTAGGTGTAGCCCAGGCACAGACAGTAGACAACACTGAACTTATCAATCGTTTACTAAAACAGTTAGCAGAATTGACTGCTATGGTGCAGCGATTGCAAGCACAGCAAACAATAACAGAATCTACACCTTCAAAAGTGTATATCATAGATGTTAATGGGAACTATCTTCAAACGGGTCAGACATATAGGGTTGGTTGGAAGGTAGGTAATGAAGTTGATATTCATCAAAATGTAGGGGTAGGCTTGCAGACCGTAGATGGAACAGGTCTCAATGTAAAGAATATAATGAAAAACTATACCCCGTTCTTCTATCATTTGGGGTCATATACAGGAGAAGGGGCTGACAAAATCAGTATTACTATTCCTAGTAATATACCAGCAGGTACTTATACGATCGGTCTATACAAAGCAGATTCAAAAGCTTTTAATTTTGGAATGAGTAAGGACACCTTGATAAAAGGAAGTGAGACACGGATCACTGTTGGAAGCACTAATACCAATAATGGTGCCTTCAGTGCCAGTGCGCGATTTGTAGAAAATAGTCAGGACAAGGTTGGTATTTGGGATGTGTTCAAAGCAGGAAAAGGGAATGCAAGCAGTATTACTGCAGACTGGGCATGGGATGTAACTTTCTACAACAATACTGACAAGCTACGCCATATAAAGAAAATCTCTGTGCTACACGAGCCTACAGGAGAAGGATGGTCAACTGACTATGAACGAATGTACAACCGTGCAAATGGATACCCACTCCTAGTGGTTTCTCCTGAGGGAAAGACACTCGAGACAAAGTACGTCGGTGATATCGATATAGAAATCGATGCAAAGAGTCAAAAGACTTTTAGACTCTATGGACAGCCAGAAGGACGTACCTACAAAGAGGCGACAGTGTGGATATATTTTGCTGATGGATCTGCTACCTCTGTCCGAGCTGGAAGAAGTGGTATGGTCGAGTCTCCGATCATTGTGATCTCAGATGGTCTAGTTCTACGCATAGAAACCGCACGACGAGTAAATGATCGGAGTGTCACTGTGCTCCCAAACGGCGAAGAGTCACTATTTGCTGTCGGGGTAGATACAAACAAATCAGTCTATGCAAATACTCTCGAGGTTCGTTTCAAAAAGGTGAGTGGTTCTGGAAACTTTGAAGATTATATGGACAAAGTAAGTCTCGTGGATCGATTTAATCGACCAATCAGTCATGAAGGAGGGGTCACATACGACGGCGATACTACGATCTACAAGTTTACAAAGCTTGTGCATCGAGTGACTGATCGAGAGGACTTCTATGTAAAGATAAAGGCTAAAAAGGATATGGACAAGGCTGGAAAATTTACCATGATGGTGCCAAAGGATGGTCTGCAAATAGGGGACGGCTCATATGTGTCTGGCGTGATCACAAACACCATCACGTTTGACCCTACCTACACCCTAAAGAAAAATGAAACTACCGTAGAGCAGTCATATGTGAGACTCACTCTTCCAAACAATGGAGGTACCTTTAATAACGAAGAGACTATAGAGATCCGATATACCACTAACCTCGACTACACAAATAGTGAAGGAGTAACCCTACAGCTCTATAGGACAACAAAGGACCGTGCGGCTATCTGGCAGCCAGTACTCACTATCGCTACAAAGCTAAAGAATGGCAAATACCTGTGGCAGATTCCAAAAGATCTCCCAGAAGGCGAATACAACATATTTGCAGTCGGACAGGGGGTCTATGCACAAGGGTCTAGTATCGCCGATTTCACTGACAAGCCGATCACGATAAAAAAGCCAGCAGGAATGGGGATATAGTAGAGCGTGAAAAAAGCCCCTCCGGGGGCTTTTTTCTTGACTTTTAAACACCCTGTGCTAGTATAGCGATTACGCATTAGCGTTGGCGTTTTACTACTTACTAGTATTTATTTAATTTTTATCTTTGCCTCGGCAAAGCAATAAATCATATGACAGGAGAATTTAATCGTACAAAACCACACGTAAACGTAGGTACTATTGGTCACGTTGACCACGGAAAGACTACTCTTACTACCGCTATCCTCGCAGTTCAGGCTCGAGACGGTTTGGCTATGGACAAATCATACGCAGATATCGCAAAAGGAGGTACAGTTCGTGACGCTTCAAAGATCGTTACTATTTCTCTCGCACACGTAGAATACGAGTCAGCAGCACGACACTACGCTCACATCGACGCTCCAGGACACGCAGACTACATCAAGAACATGATCACCGGTGCCGCACAGATGGACGGTGCTATTCTCGTAGTATCAGCTCTAGACGGAGTTATGCCACAGACACGAGAGCATATTCTACTTGCAAAGCAGGTTGGAGTGCCTCAGATCGTGGTTTTCCTCAACAAGTGTGACGCTGTAGCCGAAGCAGATCTTCTCGACCTCGTAGAGGAAGAAGTACGAGACCTCCTTACAAAGAACGGATTCGATGGAAAGGGAGCACCAGTTATTCGAGGTTCAGCTCTAAAGGCTCTCGAAGGCGATGCTACATGGTCAGCAAAGATCAAGGATCTTATGACTGCTCTCGACACCTATATCCCTACACCAGTTCGTGAGACTGACAAGCCATTCCTCATGCCAATCGAGGACATCTTCTCTATCGAAGGACGAGGAACAGTGGTCACAGGACGAGTAGAACGAGGAACGCTAAACCTCAACGACGAAGTCGAAATCATCGGTTTCACTGATACAAAGAAAACAGTGGTAACAGGTATCGAAATGTTCAACAAATCTCTAAAGCAAGCTCTTGCTGGAGACAACGCTGGACTCCTCCTCCGAGGAACAGGAAAGGATGACGTGACTCGAGGTATGGTTCTCGCAAAAACTGGCTCAGTAAAGCCACACACAGCATTTGACGCAGAGGTATACATCCTAAAGAAGGAAGAAGGAGGACGACACACCCCATTCTTTACAGGATACAAGCCACAGTTCTACATCCGAACTACTGACGTAACAGGTGAAGTGTCTCTAGCTGAAGGAGTAGAAATGGTTATGCCAGGAGATACAGCAAAATTCAAAGTTAAACTCGTTGCTCCAGTAGCACTCGAGGACAACCTACGATTTGCGATCCGAGAAGGAGGAAAGACTGTAGGTGCAGGAGTTATCACTAAGATCACTGCGTAATACACTCCCATGGCAACTGCAACAAAGACAAAAAAGGTAGCAAAAACAGCCGACACACCTTCAAAATTGAGAATCCGAGTTCGTGCATACGAAAGCAAGATTCTCGACGCGTCTTTGAAGCAGATCATGGACACTGCTATTCGATACGATGTAGAGTTTTTTGGTCCAATACCACTACCTACAGAGATCAAAAAGTACACCGTAAACCGCTCAGCGTTCGTCTTTAAAAACGCACGTGAACAGTTTGAGATGCGTGTACACAAGAGACTTATCGATATCCTAAACCCGAATCCAAAGATCATTGAGGCTCTCACGAACCTCAGCCTCCCATCAGGAGTGACGATCGATGTGAAGATGATGTAGTCATAAACATATACTGCAATGAAATTTATTCTTGGACGAAAATTAAACATGACTCAGGTCTTCGACAAAGACGGCGTAGTTTGGCCTGCAACTGTCGTAGAAGCTACTCCAGTCGTGGTCACACAGGTAAAGACTCCAAAGTCTGATGGATACTCTGCTGTCCAGATCGGTTCTGGTGAAAAGAAAATCGAAAAGCTCAACAAAGCGCTCCAGGGACACCTCAAAAACACTGGTGGATTCTCTATTCTCCGCGAATTCCGCACTGACGCAGCGATGAATGTAGGAGATAAGATCGACCTCTCTGTGTTTGCAGAAGGGGATGTAATCGAGGTAAGCTCTATTTCAAAAGGAAAAGGGTTCCAGGGTGTGGTAAAGCGACATGGTTTCGGTGGAGGTCCACGAACCCACGGTCAAAAGCACTCAGAACGAGAGCCGGGAAGTATCGGAGGAGGACTCCGAAACAAGGTTCCAAAGAAGATGCGCATGGCAGGACGCATGGGTAGTGACACTGTCACTGTTAAAAACCTCAAGGTATTGCACATCGATCTCGAGAACAATCGAGTATTCGTAAAGGGTGCGATCCCAGGTCGACGAGGTACACCAGTAGAAATACGAGGATAAATATATGGAAACAAAAGTATACACACAATCAGGAAAGGAAGCAGGAAAAGTAACCCTCAACGAAGGAGTCTTTGGGCTGACTTGGAATGCTGACCTCGTCCACAAAGTAGTCACTGCTATGCAGGCAAATATGCGCGATGCTATCGCTCATACAAAGACTCGTGGCGAAGTATCTGGTACTGGTAAAAAGCCTTGGCAGCAAAAGGGAACTGGTCGCGCTCGACACGGTTCACGACGATCTCCGATCTGGGTGGGTGGAGGTGTGGCTCATGGTCCACGAAATGATCGAGACTATTCTCAAAAGATCAACAAAAAGGCAAAGACAAAGGCTCTCCACACTATCCTTTCTCGAAAATTCAAAGATGGAGAAATCCTCATCCTCGAAGACATCGCGTTTACTGCTCCAAAAACAGCAGAAGCGAAAAAGGTAGTGACCGCACTCTCTGGTATCAAGGGATTTGAAAAACTCTCTACAAAGCCTCGAAATGTAGCTCTCATCGCTACTATGGGCAAGTCAGATGCAGTAGTAAAGAGTTTCCGAAACTTTGGCAACATTGCAGTCGAGGAATTCCGAAATATCAACCCACTTTCAGTGATGAATCACAAATACCTCATCATCTCAAAGGAGGCCCTAAAATAAACCCATGACTGAAAAGAAACCACAAAACATCATAGCTTTGAAACCAAGAATCACTGAAAAAGCAGGGGTTCTCGGAGAAGCACAGCACATCTATACATTTGAAGTACCTCGAACTGCTACAAAGACACAGGTAGCATTTGCGGTAAAGAAAAACTACAAGGTTACTCCTACAAAGATAAATGTAGTAAATCTCAAGACTGTAAAGAAGGCTATGGTGTTCCTCAAGAAAGGGGATAAGATAGAATTTGCATAATTTTATGATAAAACGATACCGACCACTAACAAAATCACGACGTCACATGACGACACTCCCATTCCGGGAACTTTTGACGACCCAGGATCCTCACAAGGCACTCACTCATGGGTTCAAGCGTGATGTAGGACGAAATGCATTTGGCCGTATGACCATGCGACACAAGGGAGGAGGGCACAAGCGCCTCTACCGAGAGATCGACTGGAACTATGACAAAAAGGAAATCGAGGCAACTGTCTCGACTATCGAATACGATCCAAACCGAACAGGATTCATCGGACTTGTCGTATATGCTGATGGTGCAAAACGATACATCCTTCTTCCACAGGGAGTAAAAGCAGGGGACAAAGTCATGTCTGGCGTAAAAGCTACCATCACTCCAGGTAACCGCCTCCCACTCAAAAACATCCCAGTAGGTACATTTGTATACAACATAGAGCTAAAGCCTGGTAATGGGGCAAAATTGGTCCGATCAGCAGGTTCTTTTGCTCAGATCATCGCTCAGGATGCAGGTTATACTCATATCAAGCTTCCATCTACTGAGGTACGAAAGGTGATCGACACTGCATGGGGAAGTATCGGTTCTGTTTCAAACCCAGAATCTCACCTCGTCACTCTCGGAAAGGCAGGTCGTAGCCGATGGCTCGGTATCCGACCAACAGTTCGAGGTACCGCCATGAACCCTGTGGATCACCCACACGGAGGAGGTGAAGGACGCCAGGGTCGAGGACGCCGACGTGCGATCAACGTGTACGGTCGACCAGTCGGAAAAGGACAGAAGACTCGTACTCCAAAGAAGTACTCAAATGCCTTCATTGTGTCTCGCCGCCGAGTAGGAAAGGTGAAAAATATTGACTAAACCCCATAATCTAAGCTATTATTCAAACCCATGACCCGATCACTTAAAAAAGGTCCATTTATCGAAGAGCGATTGCTACAAAAGATCGCCGGCAAGAAACCAGAACAAGCTGGGGTTATTAAGACCTGGTACCGACGAAGTTCTATTTCTCCTGAGATGGTTGGATTTACTTTTGGTGTACATAACGGCCGTGAACACATAGCCGTTTTTGTTACCGAGGATATGGTCGGACACAAGCTCGGCGAATTTTCTCCTACTCGAAAGTTTACTCGACACGGAGGTAAGATGCAGAAGGAGCTCGATATGAAGAAAAAGGAGGCTGAGATCGCAGCCGCAAAATCAGCTAAAGCCGATACTACTGCGCCAGCTAAATAACTATTATGATTACCGCTTCACTAAAAAACTATCGTCAGTCACCTCGAAAGGTTCGCCTCGTCGCAAACCTCATCAAAGGTAAAAAGGTAACTGATGCCATCAATATGCTCGAGGTGGTAACAAAGCGTTCAGCTGGACCTTTGAGTGTACTCATCAACTCTGCAGTAGCAAATGCAAAGAACAATTTTAATATTGAAAAAGACAATCTATTCGTCAAAGAGATGCGAGTCGACGGAGGGGTAGTCATGAAGCGTTCTATGCCACGCGCACGTGGATCTGCATTCCCAATTAAAAAGCGAACTAGTCACGTACTAGTGGTACTAGATAACAAGAAATAATATGTCACACTCTGTCCATCCATTTTCACATAGACTTGGTGTCATCCGCGACTGGAAGGGTCGTTGGTTTGCAAACAAGAAACAATACCGAGACAATTTCCGCTCAGATGTCCTCATCCGTGAGTTCCTCGTAAAAGAACTACGTTCATTCTACGTAGGTGGTATCGATATCGAACGAAATCAAAAGGCACTCCGCATCATCATCAAGACATCACGTCCTGGTATGCTCATCGGACGCGCAGGGGATGGTATCACCAAGCTCCGTGAAAAGATCACAAAACTCCTCGCTCGAAACGATGTACAGCTCGCTGGTCAGGAGCTCAAGCTCGAAATCGAAGAAGTTCGAAATCCAGAGTCAAATGCAGCAATCGTAGCGATGATGGTAGCAGAAGCTCTCGAGAAGCGACTTCCATTCCGACGTGTTTTGAAGCAAACTATCGAAAAGGTAGCTGCAGCTCGAGAAGTACAGGGAGTAAAGATAAAGCTCGGAGGTCGACTCGGAGGTGCTGAAATGGCACGAAACGAAGACCTCAAACGAGGACGTATTCCTCTACAGACACTCCGTGCAGATATCGATTTTGCCCGTGAAAAGGCACATATGACCTATGGTGATATCGGTATAAAGGTCTGGATCTACCGAGGAGATATCTTCGCTAAGGACGTAAATAAGAAATAAATATATGTTATTCCCGAAAAAAGTAAAACATCGAAAGTGGTTCACCGGACGAGAACATCCCGACAAGGTTGGGCATGAGACTCGTGGTATAAAGCTATCTTTCGGTTCACACGGCCTAAAGGCAGTTACCGCTGGACGAATCACCTCAAATCAGATAGAATCTGCACGAAAGGTAGTATCACGCTATGCGGCAAAGACTGGAAAGGTCTGGATCCGAGTGTTCCCTGATCGACCTTATACCCAAAAGCCTGCCGAAGTAAAGATGGGAAAGGGTAAGGGAGATCCTCAGGGATTCGTAGCAGTTATCCGCCCAGGTCGCATTCTCTTTGAGATCGACGGGGTAAGTAACGAAGATGCGATCAAAGCACTCAAGGGTGCTGGGGTAAAGATATCAGTAAAGACCAAGGTCATAAGCCGAGTAAACTAATGGAAACTATTAAACGAAAAACTCTACAAGGAACCGTAGTATCTGACAAAATGAAAGATACGGTTGTTGTGCTTGTCGAACGATTCGTAAAGATCCCAAAATACCACAAGTTCCAGACTGTAAAAAAGCGCTACAAGGTACACAACCCAGGCAACACTAAAAAGGTTGGAGAAAAGGTGACTATCGAGTCATGTCGACCAATTTCAAAACACAAATCTTTTGTGGTACTAGAAAAATAATTTTATGATACAACCACGCTCAATAGTACGAATAACCGACAACTCAGGCGCAAAGATTGGCCGAATTTTCAAAGTGCTCGGTAGTTCAAAGAAGCGATACGCTCATATCGGCGAGCTCGTCGTACTTTCAGTACAAAAAGCAGAGCCACGAAAGCAGATCAAGAAAAAAGACGTCCTCTACGGAGTCGTCGTCCGTTCGACAAAGCCTTTCCGCCGAAAGGATGGTTCATACATCCGTTTTGATGAAAATGCAGTAGTCGTGCTCGACAAGGGAAAGAAAGAGCCTATGGCTGGACGTATTTTCGGCCCGATCCCTCGCGAGATTCAGGAAGCAGGCTTTCAGACTATTGCGTCACGCGCACCAGAAATCGTATAAACCCATGACTACACTACATATCAAAAAAGACGATGTTGTCATCGTTCTCACAGGAAAGGACAAAGGAAAGAAAGGTAAGGTTGTAAAATCTTTCCCAAAACTTGGAAAAGTCCTCGTCGAAGGAGTAAATGTGAAAAAGGCTCATCAGAAAAAGACTCGAAAGACAAAAGGTCAAAAGATCGAAAAGACTTTGCCTATCGATGCTTCAAATGTAAAGCTCGCAAAATAAACCCATGAAAACCGTAAAAGAACTACAGAAAGCATCATATGAGAATCTAAAAAAGGAGTATGGCTATACAAATGTCATGCAGGCTCCACGACTACAAAAGGTAGTCGTGAGTAGTGGTATCGGATCTCTCAAGGATAAAAAGAAGATCGAGCTCATCGCCGATCGTCTCGCAAAGATCACTGGTCAAAAACCAGCAGTTCGAGCAGCTAAAAAGTCTATCGCTACATTTAAGGTTCGCCAGGGTGACCCAGTAGGATACCAGATCACACTCAGGGGTAGCTACATGTACTCATTCCTCGACAAGCTTTTGAACATCGCATTCCCACGTACAAAGGACTTCCGTGGTATCTCACGAAAGGGTGCAGACAACATGGGTAACTATACTCTCGGTATCAAGGAGCACACTATTTTCCCAGAGACAGCTGATGAAGAGCTCAAGGACGTGTTTGGCCTCGCGATCACTCTCGTGACTACTTCAAAGGATCCAAAACAAACTATCTCATTCCTCACCGCTCTCGGTTTTCCATTCAAGAAGGCAGAATAACAAACAAACCGCTTCGGCGGTTTTTTGTTGTATAATGTTTGTATGGATACATTATTGAATATTGTCTTGCCTTTATTTCCAGTCGGAGTACTTGGAATAATTTTATTAACTATCGTTTCTTTGTGGAAAGTGTTTCAAAAAGCGGGGAAGCCAGGATGGGCATCGATCATCCCTATTTACAATATTGTCGTATTGCTCGAGATGACTGGAAAACCTATATGGTGGGTCATCCTCATGTTTATCCCGATCGTAAACATCGCTGTCGGTATCGTGCTGTGGTACAGTGTCTCGCAGTCTTTTGGTAGAGATGCATGGTATACCGTCGGTCTCTTTTTATTCCCATACGTATTTCTCCCGATGCTCGCATTTGGTGATGCGGTCTATACTGCACCAGCAGGCGCAGCGACTAGCACAAAAGGGTGGGTGGTCGCTGTGGTTGTCGCGTTTGGAGTGGGACTCTTTGGAATTGTCTTTCTCGGTATACTGTCTTCGATCGTCCTTGCTTCACTCAATTCTGCACGAGGAAAGGAAGGGGACGCGGCGATACGATCGAACATTTCGTCTCTTCGATTGAATGCTGAAATGTATTGGAGTGCCAGGGGCGATTATCAGGGATATTGTGATTCATCAGATGTTCAGGCGAGATTTGATGATCGCATGATCACAAATGCAGTATGTAATGATTCTCCTACAGCGTGGGCGATCTCTGTACCGCTATCAAGTGGAGGGTACTTCTGTGTAGATAGTATGGGTAAAGCAGAAAATACTACTGTGGCGCTCGGTTCGGATACGAGTTGCTCTAACTAAAAACAAAAGACCGCGAAAGCGGTTTTTTGTTGTGTAATGCTGAAAAAACGCAAAAGCATCGGCCGGAATAAATTTTATTTTAGACTTTCGGGGATAAATGCCCCAGATTGATTTTTTGCTAGTGTAAAATACCATGCATGGAAATGAGCGAAGAAATAAAATTACTTCAATGTGATTGCGATAGGGAAACAAAGTATAGAGATGACATTTCAGCTCTGTATTTTGTTAAGGCTTTGAGATTTAATACTGACCCGTCATTTGAAGAAGCTGTAACGAAGCATAGGCCTGATTTGGCAAAAAAGTACTTTTGTCCTCACTTTAAAGTAAAAGATAAGGAACAAGCGCAAGAATTCATTAGAAAAAGCTTTGACTTATACTGGAAATCAAAAGGGTCTACTAGGGAAGTTCTCTAGCTGGCATATAAAGAAGACTCACATTGACGAGTATAAGGCTCGCCCCTTTTTCCATGAGCGAGAAATTTGGTTTAGTTCGTTAGGTAAAAATGTTGGCTATGAGCAAGATGGAAAAGGTGAAGATTTTATAAGGCCAGTAGTAATTGTGAAGAAATTTAATAATCAAGTATTCTGGGCGATCCCATTAACAACAAGACCAAAAGAAGGGAAATATTATTTCTCATTTAACATTGTTGGTCGAGGGTTAAATGTTGCAATTCTTTCTCAGATTAGACTTGTAGATGCCAAGAGACTTCAGTACAAAATCGGCACACTAGAACACCAGGACTTTGTTGCCATAAAACAAAAACTCAAGGATATAATCTCTTGAGCTTTGTTTATTTTAATTAACCCCCGAAGGGGAGGGCCGAAGCCGTTTAGATTTATATTATACACGAACAGGTTTAGGGGTCAATAAAAGAAAAATCCGCGCTACGGCGGATTTTTTGTTGGGTGGCGGATTGCACTGTAGGTCAGTATCCTTTTGGTGGAGGGATGACAGGGTCACCGACCTCGATGATGCCGTCTTCGATGATCTCGGCGACGATACCTCCTCGGTCAAAGAAGGCTGTCTTGAAGCTCTTTCTTTTTCGAGAGAGCTTTTTCGGCCGCTCGCACGGATCGCAGTATTTTACTCCACGAAAGCGGGCCTCTCCGATGGTGAACTCCTTGCCGATGAGGTCCATGAGCTCGACTCCTTCGGTAAAGATATTCCGCCTGCTGTCGGCGAACCCGTAGCCACTTCCTTTGAAAAAGATGGCATTCATGAGGGTGACTTGGCGCTTGCCTTGCCTGCCTCTATTAAAGCTGCCGTTGCCGGTAGCATAGCGATCGCCTTCGAGTCCTCGGCCAGCAATCGCTCGTACTTTTTTCACTCGGATCATGGGCTTTCCAGCCTCAGGTCCGATACAGATCCCTTTCACAGTCGCATTCATGTTCTGGGTAGATATTACCCTAATAAAGTACAAAATGATAGAATGGCGAAATGGAACAAAGACCCGATGTCTCACTAGAAAATTTGGAGAAATTTGCTCGACTTTTGCATGATGTCCAAAAGGTAAAACGAGTGGCCCGACGTCCTGATGAGAAAGAGATGACAAGTACAGCTGAGCATACATTTAATCTTGCTATGACATGCTGGTATATTGCGACGGTAAATAGACTGGATCTCAATCTAGAGAAAGTACTCAAGTACGCATTGGCTCATGACGTGATCGAGGCATATTCGGGGGATACTCCAATACACGACGCAGAAGCGCAGAAAACAAAGGTAGCGAGAGAAATGGCGGCAATGCAGAGAATAGAAAAAGAGTTTCCAGAATTTTCTGATTTCATTTTGATGCTTCATGAATACGAATCGCGCACTACACCAGAAGCAAGATTTGTATACGCTACAGATAAACTGGTAGATCCGTTGGACGCTAGTATGGAAAAAACCCAGTCGATTTGGAAAGATTTTGATGTATCGTGGGATACGTTTATAACTAATAAAAAAACTAAAATTGCTTTCTCAGATATCATTGTCTTGTATTGGGATAAACTCATTAAAAAACTGGAGGCGAAGAAGGAATTCTTTTTTGATAAATGAAAAACCGCGTACTGTTTGAAGAGTATCGCGGTGATTGAATGCATCGGTGCATTCAGAGAAACGGCTGACATAATCTAATCCTGCATCCATTTACTACAACTGAAACCAAAGCATATATACTAACAACTAACTAAACGAACTCACATGTTACTGAGAAGCTTGAGAATTTGCTCTTCAGTAGCGTCTATGAAATCGATCGTCATACTGCATCCACAGATATTACCCTCCAAGTCCCAGAAATATTCTCCATCGTGATCCCAGGATCTGGATTCTTGCTGTTGAATCTCTGCTCCCTTAATTTGAGCAAGGAGATCTTCTCTTTTGTTTTTAATAAACTCAAGGTACTCCTCGAGCCAGCTCTTCCTCTCTTGTCTCGTCTTGAACGGTCCCTTGCGGAAGTCGTTACGGGTGTAGAGGAAGGAGAATTGGTCTGTAGTCTTCATGTTGTTGAGTCTGGTGAGAGGCTATAACCGCTCAACGTTGTATCGAGCTGTATTTACAGCCTCATTTCCAGACTCTGCAGGATATCAAGGAGCTTTACATATATTATGATACCATAATATAACCTATATGTCAATACCACTCAAAACCTAGAAAATAGGGTCTATTTACATTGACTTTGCCTAGCTCGTCTGGTAGTATAACCACATTCTTTACCAAGAGAATACAAGTCTAAAAAGAAGTTGGAAGCAGGCTCGGATTCGTCCAGAGAAGCTAACCAACGGTATTTTTATTACTTAAATTAATAGAAAACTTATCATAAATGGCAAAAACATCAGTTATTGCACGTTCGCAAAAGCCACCAAAGTTCAAGAGTCGCGTCGTTCGACGTTGCTTTCGATGTGGGCGTAAGCAGGGCTATATGCGAGATTTCGGCATTTGCCGAATCTGTTTCCGTGAGTTTGCAAACGAGGGTGTCATTACAGGTATAAAGAAATCATCATGGTAACCGACCCTATTGCTGATCTCATTGTGCGTATTCAAAATGCGAGTGCTCGACGTAGTGCTACGGTGACCATCCCGTATTCACAGCTCAAGGAAAACATCGCGCATGTCCTCATGAAAGGGGGCTATGTGAGTGCTGTTGAGGTAAAGGGCAAGAAAATCGCAAAGACGATCGATATCGGTCTCATTTACCTCGGTGATGAGCCACGGGTACACGGTGCAGATCGTATTTCAAAGTCTTCACGCCGAATATATCAAAAGGCAAAGGACATTCGTCCATACAAAGGAGGCTACGGTAGCTATATTCTCTCTACTCCAAAAGGAGTATTGAGTGATGTGGATGCAAAGAAACTAAAGGTCGGAGGCGAAGTATTATTCAGAATTTGGTAAAAAACATGTCACGAATCGGAAAAAAAATCATAGACATTCCAGAAAAGACAGAAGTAACTGTCGTGTCTGGAACTGTTACAGTAAAAGGTCCTCTTGGTACACTCTCAAAGGTAGTTAGACCTTCTGTCGTTGTGTCTGTTGCCGAAAACAAAGTTACTTTGACTCCGGAAAATCACGAGCTCAACAATCTAGCACTCTGGGGAACCTACTCATCTCATGTCCAAAACATGATCGCAGGAGTAAACAAGCCATTTGAGAAAAAGCTCGTTGTCGAAGGAATCGGTTTCAAATCAGAAGTAAAGGGAACTGACCTCCACCTCGCGCTCGGCTTTTCACACCCAGTAAAGGTGGCGATCCCAGCAGGACTCAAAGTCACTGCAGAAAAGAACGTCATCACTGTTTCTGGTATCGACAGTGAAATAGTTGGACAGTTTGCTGCGAGTGTTCGCGCCCTCAAAAAGCCTGAACCATACAAGGGGAAGGGTATTCGGTATCAGGACGAGGTTATCCGCCGAAAGCAGGGTAAGAAATCGGTATAATCAAAAAACATGAAAACTATACTAACAAACATTGAACGACGACATCGACGAATCCGAGCAAAAATCTCGGGTACTGCAGAGGCGCCTCGTCTATCAGTCTTCAAATCAAACCGATACGTCTACGCCCAGCTCATCGACGATACAAAGGGTACTACCCTCGCTGCTGCGTCTGGAAATGATGCAAAAAAGGTGGGTGCTGAGATCGCAAAGAAAGGTCTTGCAGCAAAGATCGAAAAGGTCGTCTTTGATCGAGGGGGCTATCTCTATGCCGGGAAAATCCAGGCTATCGCAGATGGTGCTCGCGAAGGAGGACTAAAGTTCTAAATAAAATATATGGAACCAACAACTAACAAACCAATAACCACTCCAGCTCCAGCCGCTACTCCCGCAGCAGCTCCAGCACGAAACGAGCGACCACGAGGTGGACGCCGAGGAGGACCACGCGATCAAAAAGAGCGTGTAAAGCCAGAATTTGATACAAAAATCATCAGTATTCGACGCGTGACTCGAGTGGCATCTGGAGGACGACGATTCTCATTCTCTGTAGCACTCGTAGCCGGTGATCGAAAAGGACGTGTCGGAGTAGGTCTCGGAAAAGCAGGGGATACATCTCTTGCGATCGACAAGGCGACTCGTGACGCAAAGAAAAATATGATCCGTGTTGCACACACTTCATCTATGTCTATCCCACACCCAGTAGAGGCAAAATACAGCTCTGCTCGTATCGAGATCATGCCTGCAAAGGGTCGCGGTATCGTCGCGGGAAGTGCGGTGCGCAACGTCGTCGAGCTCGCAGGGCTCAAAGATATCGTCGCAAAGATCCGCTCTGGTAGCAAGAACAAGCTCAATATTGCTCGAGGAGCGATCCAGGCGCTTTCAAGTATCACTAAGCATCAAAAATCACATGCAACTAAATAATCTACAACCTCGTACCAAGAACAAGAAAGTGATGGTCGTTGGCCGTGGTGGCAAACGAGGTAAAACTTCTGGAAAGGGTACAAAGGGTCAAAACTCACGTGCAGGACGCAAGAAGCGCCCAGAGCTCCGAGACTTTATCAAACGTCTCCCAAAGCTCCGTGGACGTGGTGTAAACCAGTTCAAGTCATTCGCTAAAGGAGCAGTGGCAGTAAACCTCGGTGATATCGAGCTCGTCTTTAAGGCGGGTGAGACAGTCACTCCAGCTACTCTTGTGGAAAAGTTTGTCGTAGAAACAATGAACGGCATCATTCCACCAGTAAAAATTCTCTCTATGGGAGATATCACCAAAAAGGTAACTATTTCTGGTTGCCTCGTGTCAGCGGGTGCAAAAGCAAAGGTTGAAAAAGCCGGCGGTCTGGTACAATAGTCCTATGAATACAATTATTTCGAAAATAAAGACGGTCCTGTCAGATCCAGGACTACGAAAGCGAATACTCTTTACCATCGGTGCGCTCATCGTAGTGCGGCTCCTCTCGGCGATACCGATCCCTGGTATCGATGCACTTCGTCTCGAACGACTCCTCGACTCTAACCAGTTTATCGGACTCCTCGACGTATTTTCAGGAGGAGGTATTTCACGTCTTTCTATCGTCATGCTCGGTGTAGGTCCATACATCACTGGATCGATCATCATGCAGCTCCTCACCATGATGTTCCCAAGTATCAAGGCCATGTATCGCGAAGAGGGTGAGGCAGGACGTCTCAAGATGTCACAATACTCACGTATGCTCGCGGTACCTCTTGCGCTTGGACAGTCATTTGCTTTCCTCGCACTCCTACAAAATCAAAACATCTTGCCGACATTTGGTACATTCGAACTCATTGTAAACATCCTCATCGTCTCTGCTGGATCACTCCTCCTCATGTGGATCGGAGAGCTCATATCAGAGTTCGGTATTGGAAACGGAGTATCGCTCATCATCTTTGCTGGTATCGTTACTGTACTTCCTACACAGCTCGTACAGTTCATCGTAGGGTTTGAGGCAGCACTCATCCCACAGTATGTGATCTTTGCAGTGATCGCCCTCGTCGCTATCGTAGCGGTAGTGGCAGTAACCGAAGCAGAACGACCTATCCCGGTGACTTATGCGCGACAGGTGCACGGCTCAAAGGTCATGGGTGGAACCAGTACGTATCTCCCGATCCGTATCAACCAGGCAGGTGTGATGCCAATCATCTTTGCATTGTCTATCCTCCTGTTCCCACAGATGATCGTAAACTTCCTCTCACGAGCAAGCAATGCGACCGTAGCTGATCTCGCAAGCACCGTATCACTGTGGCTCGCAAATCCGTGGGTAAACGGCATACTATATTTCGGACTCGTATTTATCTTTACCTACTTCTATACAGCGATCACCTTTGAACCAAAGCAGGTTTCAGAAAATCTCCAAAAAGGTGGTGCATTTATCCCAGGTATTCGACCAGGTGATCATACGACTGACTACCTCGCAAATATCGTGACTCGTATCACCCTCGTCGGAGCAGTATTTCTCGGTGTGATCGCAGTGCTTCCCGTAGTCCTCCAGGGCTTTACCGGAAACCAGGCGCTCAATATCGGTGGTACAGGACTCCTCATCGTCGTGTCAGTGGTACTCGACCTCATCAAACGTATCGAGGCCCAGGCATCAATGCGAGAATACTAAGTGGTATAATATGCCCATGCAAAAAGTATTTATACTCATGGGTATGTCAGGGTGCGGAAAAGGGACGCAGGGAAAACTCATCGAAAAACACCTCGGTGGAGAGACTTTGTATGTGCAGACCGGTGCTGAGATTCGTGAATTTATAAAAGGGGATTCATATACACAGCGCATGACCGCACTCGCCTATGACGAGGGCGGTCTCATGCCTGAGTTCGTGACGATCGCGATGTGGTCAAACCTCCTCGCACGTGAGTACAAAGGCAGTCAGCATATCATTATCGACGGTACACCTCGAAAGATGCATGAGGCGGGCACACTCCACTCTGCGGTCGAGTTTTACAAACTCCCAAAGCCATGGGTCATTCATTTCAAAATGAGTAAGGGTGAGGCACTCAAGCGACTCATGCTCCGCAAACGTATGGATGATAACGAAGAGGATATACAGGCACGTCTCGACTGGTACGATACGCACGTGCTCCCGACGGTAGAGTTTTATCGATATAACCCGCACTACAACTTTATTGAGATAAATGCCGAGCAGTCAGTAGAAAAAGTGTTTGCAGATATACTAGAGCAGATAAATGGGAATACGAATTAAAACAAAAGAAGACATCGCAACCCTTCGCGAAGGTGGAAAACGCCACGCGGCTATTTTGCGTGCAGTTGCCGAGGCCGTGCGTCCTGGTATCACGACAAAGGAGCTCGATACGATCGCCCATGACCTCGTCCTCAAAAACGGTGATGTGCCCAGTTTTTTAAATTATCAACCTCGCGATGCGAGCTTTCCTTTTCCTGCATCTATCTGTACATCGGTAAATGATGAGATCGTGCACGGGATACCGAATGACCGCGTCCTCGAAGAAGGGGACATCATAAAGCTCGACCTCGGCCTCACTCACGGTGGACTCATCACGGACGCTGCGATCACGGTCGCGGTAGGTACACCTCGTCCAAAAGACGAAGCCCTCATGCGTCATACCGAAGCAGCACTCGAGGCGGGGATACGTGCCGCAAAGGGCGGAGCGACTATATATGATGTAGGAGTGGCGATCGAGCGATACCTCACTGGGGCAAATCTACACATCGTCGAAGAACTCTGTGGACACGGGGTGGGATACGACGTACACGAAGATCCTTTTGTACCGAACTATGCGTGGGATGAAGGAAAGAAAATACAGCTTGTACCGGGTATGGTTCTGGCCGTAGAGCCGATCACTACCTGGGGCAAAGGGAAGATGGAACTAGCGGGGGATGGATTTGCATACAAGACAAAAGATGGGGCAAATGCGTGCCAATTTGAGCATACAATACTCATAACAAAGGGAGATCCAGAGGTATTGACAATCTAGTCAATAAGTGCTATACTATAGAAGTAAAAGTGATTGAGGAGTCACTAATCTACTCTAAAATCACTTTGTCAATTCTTTGACAAAGGAATAGCGAAAAAGGACATATACCGTAAGGGTAATGTTGTTCCTCTTCGCCTAACTGAGAGATAGCGTAAAACACTCGAATCTCGGTTCGGTAAGAGGGATCGCATAAAGGAGAGCACAACGCTCTGCTTTAAGTGGTTCCAGAAAGTGCACAATGAACAAAGTTATTGCTAAGAATAGTTTCAACAGTGGCCTTGTGATCATCACCCCGACAAAGATGATGGATCTGTTTCCCACCGTGGCGGATGGTATCACGCGCACGGTGCGGATGACACGCCGGCACGGGGTGGGTACCGCCCAGTACAACGAGGACGCGCAAGTGCGGGTTCTTGATAACCGAGAGGTGGAATTTCGGCATCGCGCTGATGTTCCGTGGAAGTCCCGCGGCTTCTTGCCGATTGGGACCTATGTGACTGGAGCTGGAAGGCTCCGGTAGTACAAAAAGAGGCGATGCCTCTGTTTTAGCCGAAAGGCATGTGAGTTCGCCCAACCGCAAGTTGGGCTCTCTATCAAAACCATCACTCTGTGGTGGGTTTGTAGAGAATTGAAAGCAGTATCTCGAGTATCTCACCCACGTGTGTGGAATGAGGTGCTTGGGAAAATTGCTTTGCACAAGTTAGAAAAAAGCGAAGCGAGTCTGTCACCTAGACTTAGGGAATTAAATCCTAGTGGTGAACTAGTCCGTGAGACTTTCTGTTATGATCAAGAGAATTCTCAGTCTCTGGCCGTACTTCCTCACCATGGCAATCGTCTTGATTGCCAGATTCGGATTCGAACTCAAGGGCAAAGCGATGCTCGCGGTGATCTTCTTCACCGGTCTCACCGTGGTGGTGCTCGCTCACTATATCGAGCATTGTAAACGGAGGATCAAATTCGGCTTCAAGCCTCCCCCTCCGTTTCAGGGGTACTGAGTACAAGTTGGACGGAGCTTGAACAATCCGTCCCTGTCTCACGACAGAACTCGTGAAGAAGCCGGGCGCAGGAAATTTTCCTCGCCCTCTTTACTAGACTCCTGACTTTGTCGGGGGTCGAGTGAGAGTCGAAAGCCTCTGCGAGGCTATAGATATTCAATATGCGTATTTCCTCAATATGTATATGGTATACCTGTAGCCTCGTGGAGGTTTAGCTTTTACGAGAAGGGAGGTGATTCATATGAAAAGAAATTCATGGGCAGTAGTAACTGCTCTCGGTGGTCTGCTGGTGATGGGTGTGGTTCTTCTTGACGTCGATCCACCTCGTGGGCGATCGGTTTCAAAGGCGACGACCGGAGCCACAGTCTCCACCCAACCGACGGCATTCGTCGGCAAGGTGACGGCCATCCAGCATCCCGACGGTGTGCCTGTGGTGACGGTTGTCGGCATCGAAGGAAGTTTCGTCGGTCGCAAGGAAACCGCGATCGCAGTCACCAACCTCGCTGTCGGTGACACGGTCCGGCTCATCGGTGTGCTCGCGCCTGGGGGCAAGAGCTTCCCGGCCGCGCGTCCCATAGCGTGGACAAACAGTTGGCCTTGATGGGCTATTGCAGAGAACGCCCGGACTCGGTTCGGGCGTTTTTCTTTTTTATAATTTGACCCAATTCCGTCACTGATGTAAATTACAAGAATCTGCGAATAAACGCAGGTAAAACAAAAGGCCTCGCGTGCTCCTCTTAATGACTGCTTACCTCATCTGTGGAATAGGCTGTATTTTCGAAAACAAGGAATACGGGTACGATGCCATCCTTGACCTTGTCGATCGCCTCACGAAAAAAAGTGACTCGGCCTGGGCCTTCCTGTCACTCGTCATCCTAGCGGTACTGCTCTGGCCGATCACCGAGGTCCTCGAGGACAGAGAGCGGCTCAGTTGACGATGTCGTACTTTGATGATATGATTTCCACATGCTTAGCGTAATTGGGTGGATCTGTGCTGTGATAGCCGAGAAGGTGTTCGGCTACAGGGACGGCCGCCGGTACAACGGCAAGGTGGTCAAGTGACCACGTGGTAGCACACATAGCCTCAAGTGTGCAGAACGCCCGGACATGGTTCCGGGCTTTTTTCTTTTTCTATACGTTGTGTGCTACGATAAAACTATGACCGAACGAACACTTGTAATTATCAAACCAGATGGAGTAGAACGCAGACTGACAGGGGAGATCATCAAACGTTTTGAGCAGATCGGCCTCGTGCTACATGCAATGAAGATGCTACGTCCAGACGAGGAGCTCATCGAGCGTCACTATACGATCGATCCAGAGTGGATCCGTATTGCTGGGGAAAAGTCTATTAAAAATGCAAAAGAAAAAGGGCACCCGGTTCTTTCTGATGTCCCTGAGGATGTGGGGAGAATGATTTTAGGAAGTTTGAAGGAGTATCTGACCAACGGACCCGTCATCGCTATGGTCTGGTCAGGACCGCATGCAGTCGAGATCGTGCGCAAGCTCGTGGGAGGTACCGAACCGCTTTCGTCGGATGTAGGAACCATACGAGGAGACTTTGTCCTCGATTCGTACCAGCTCTCAAACAAAGAAGGACGAGCAATACGCAACCTCGTGCATGCCTCGAGCTCGGCAAAGGAGGCGGAGAGCGAGATAAAACACTGGTTTGACGCAAAAGATTTAGTGGTATAATGGTAACAAGGTTATAGTAGTATTAAACCTATACCTTTTTAACGGGAGTCCAGATAAAGTTCGATCATACCTTGGTATCGTCGACAGGACACCCACCTAGCTTTTGCTAGGTCGATACTCCTATGACCTTACGAGAACACCTGCCCTGAGCAGGCGTTTTTGTTTCTAGATTTGTTTGATATACTGGTTCCATGAAAAGATATTTCTTTGCCCTCGCCGTGACGGCACTGGTGCTGTACTTGCACATGCTGGGCATGGAATATTTCCTCTATTGGCGTTTTTGGTGGTACGATCTGGTCCTCCATCTCTTGGGCGGAGTGGCACTCGCTCTACTTTTTTCTTTTTTTACAAAAAACTGGAAGTATATCCTCCTCGGTGTAGTCCTCGCTGCGACGGCATGGGAGATCTTTGAGTATGTTCTGCATATTTTTGGTGAAAACAAAGAAGGATATGCACTCGATACGCTCATAGACTATGTGATGGCGTGTCTAGGTACACTACTTGTTGTATGGCGTTCATAACTTTTGAAACAGGAATAGGGTCGGTGACCGGTGCAAATCTATTGCTTGAAATAGGCTCTGAACGCGTGCTCATCGACTGTGGGATGGTACAGGGTGATCATGAGACCGAGAAAGCCAACAGGCTGCCGTTTGCCTATGATCCAAAGACTATCGACAAGCTATTTGTGACCCATGCACATCTCGATCATGTGGGACGTATCGGAAAGCTCGTAAAAGATGGATTTGTGGGCACGATATATTCGACCCCTGAGACATTTGCACTCGCGCAGCTCGTCATGGGTGATGCGGTAAAGATCCTCGCTCTCGAGGCAAAAAAAGAAGGGATTTTGCCTATATACGAGCATGCAGATGTTGAGAAAGCATGGACCCTATGGAAGACCATCCCGTACCATACACAGACGGATTTTTCTGGATACTCGGTATATCTAAAAGATGCAGGGCATATCCTGGGCTCGTCCATCATCGAGTTTACCGAAGGGGACAAAAAAATTGCCTTTACCGGAGACTTGGGCAATACACCGACACCACTCCTGCGCGATACCGAGTCGATCGAGGGTGTACAGTACCTCATCATGGAGAGTGTGTACGGTGATCGCAACCATGAACCAAAAGACGAGCGTGATGCAAAGTTTGAAAAAATAGTGACTGATACCATCGCTCGAGGAGGGACGCTCGTCATTCCATCTTTTTCTCTTGAACGAACCCAGGTCATTTTATATGAACTGAACAACCTTGCTGAGAAAGGGAAACTAAACGTACCCGTCTACGTAGATTCGCCACTCGCCACAAAAGTGACGGATATATATCGAGAAAGTACTGACCTATTTAACGATCGGATAAAAGAGCAGATAAAAGGAGGGGACGATGTCTTTGATTTTAAACGATTGAAATTCACTATAGACCATCAGGAATCTGGAGCCCTCGACCGTATCCCTGGTCCAAAGGTGATCCTCGCAGGCTCTGGAATGTCCATGGGAGGCCGTGTACGCCACCACGAGGCCACATACCTACCTGACCCTCAAAATACCATTCTCCTCGTCGGATATCAGCCATTGGGCACTCTGGGACGTACTCTACAAAATCGCGAGGGTACGGTCACGATCGACAAGCAAAAGATAAAAGTAAAAGCCCGGATCGAGTCTATCTTTGGTTACTCTTCGCACAAAGATTCGGATCATCTCGTCGAGTTCGTCGCTACAGGCAAAACTACACTCAAAAAAGTGTTTCCGATCATGGGTGAACCAAAGGCGAGTATATTTTTGGCACAAAGAATCAAAGATGAGCTAGATCTCAACGCTGAATACCCAGAGAAAGGTAAGAGGTATGAGCTGTAGGTGTCCGAGATAACATTTTTGTTAGGAATTTTTTAAAAAGATGTTATCTCTGTTTTGGTAGAGTGGTGGGATGGAGATAGGGAAATTTATATCATTACGAAAGAATCATCATGTCTTGCAAAGGGGTGATGTTTGGTACGCGTATATTGGTATTAATATTGGAGTAGAAATAAACGGAAAAGGAGATGATCTGGTCAGGCCAGTATATGTGTACAAAGTCGTAAACAAAGACTCGTTTATCTGCATACCACTTGTATCACAAATTAACATCGAAAGTCACAGATTGTGTATTGATGGTAGGACCGGCTATCTTTCTTACATGCAAATCCGGGCACTGAGTACCAAGCGATGTATTCGTTTTTTAACACAATTGAAGGAAGAAGAGTGTCAAAACATCGAGGCTTTATTTCACAAAATGTTCTGTAAATACGAAAGCCCCTCATAAGGGGCTTTCGGACTTAAACTCGGTATACCGAGCACAACCTCATTGAGGTCGGGACTTAGAATTAAATTCTAGCACTAAACAAAACTTACGCAACCTGCTTTACTACCTTTGCGAAACTGTCTGGGTGGAACTCTGCGAGGTGAGCGAGCGCCTTTCGATCGAGGACAACGTTCTTCTTTTTGAGAGCGCCGATGAACTTTGAGTATGACATACCGAGAGGGCGGAGTGCAGCGTTGAGCTTTACATTCCACTCACGTCGGATGACACCTTTTTTATCTCGTCGGTGTGCAAACGCGTATGCACCAGCATGAGCGATCGCTTCGTATGCCTGTCGCTCTTTTGAACTACGTCCAAATCGATATCCCTTTACTCGTTTGAGGATATTTCGTCGTGTCTTTAGGGCATTTACTCCTTTTTTTACTCGTACCATGGTTTTTGTATTATAGGTTTACTAGGAAACGACTCTTTTCTTTTGCACTCATGTGGAAGTCGTTTAGGTTATTCTTTTTCTTTAGCTGACTGCGGCGGCTTTCTTTTGCATTGAAATGGTTCTGGCCCGTTGAACGACCCAAGATCTTGCCGTTCTTGGTTACTTTTAGTCTTTTTGAAAATGATTTGTTTGTCTTGATCATGCTTTTTCTATTACTGCAGTTACACCTTTTGGACCCTTTTTGGGAGCATCAGCGACTTTGTATTCGACGGTGATGAGGCGGAGGATACGATCCATACGCTCCTTGAGGAAGTTGAACTCCATATACTTTGAACGTCCAGAAAGGTAGAGGTCGATTTTGACTCGATGACCCTCAGCCAGCCACTCTGAAGCTTTTTTGGCTTTGAGTTCGAGATCGTGGTCTCCAGTACCTATTTTTACCTGAACATTCTTTAGTTCGGTAGTCTGGGTACGGGCTTTTGAGAGCTTTTGCTTCTTCTTTTCGTCGTACTGAAATTTACCATAATCCATGATTTTTGCAACCGGTGGGACTGCATTTGGTGAAATTTCAATGAGATCGAGAGCCTGTTCCTTTGCAATGCGTAATGCTTCTGTCACAGATATGACACCATAATTTGCTCCATCATTACCGATCACCCGTAGTTCGGGCGCTTTTATGGCGTTATTTATGCGTACTTTGGTATTACTCAATGTCTAGGTATTTAAGCATATTTTGTGTTTATAGTAAAGGGCGAATCGGCAAAATGAGCCATTCGAGGGCTTTTTTGAGTAAAGGGCGCTTTTTCCACTCCTCCATCGTGAGGAGTGTGCTCTTTGTTTTGTCCTCAGAAAACTGCTTTTTGAGCTCTTGTACAAACTCAAAATCAGTACTCACAAGGTTTGCTTCAAAGTTGTAGCGGAGGCTCACATTGTCAAAATTGAGGGTTCCCATGGTTGCCCAATTGTCGACGATAATAGATTTTGAATGAATCATCCCTGGATCGTAGAGGTATATATGTACACCCGCCCTCAAGAGTTGATCAAAGAAAGACTGACCACCGATATCGACAAACCGATGGTCTCCGACACGAGGCATAAGGAGGGTGACGACTACACCGCGACGACAGGCGCGCTTTATGAGCGTGAGGAGGCGTCGGTCGGGAGCAAAATATGGAGTGGTGATAGATATTTCTTTTTTGGCATCGGCGAGGGCATCGTGTACGACTTTGTAGAGGTATCGCATCTTGCGGACGGGACTGTTGGTCACATATGCAAAGTCACCGTAGACCTCAGGAGCCTTTCGTCTCCAGCGGTAGACACGTTTTTTCGAACGGTTCCACATGGCCTCAAATGCTTGCTCGATCGCATCCACTACCGGCCCCTCGATGCGCATATGAGTCTCTACCCAGTCATGTGTTTCTTCCCAGATGGACGCACTGCCGGTATAGGCGATGCGACTGTCGATCACGAGGGAGCGGCGGTGATTGCGGAAAAACCAGAGTCGGTGGTTCCAGAACGAGCGGGGAATGAGGGTTTTGAAAAAGTGGAGCTCGATGCCGTCCTGTTTGAGCTCATCGGCAAGGGCTGAACCTCGAAAGTGAAAACTTCCCGCAGCATCCCACAGGAGGCGGACACGCACACCTTGTTTTGCTTTTTCTCTAAATACATCGAGGAATTGTTTGCCGATGTCATCGGGCACAAAGATGAATTGCTCGAGGTCGATACTGTGTTCTGCGCGTCTGCACGCTTCGAGCATGTCTTTCCAGGCGGCTACTGTGTCTCGGTGGATGGTCCAGTTCATACGGTGATTATACAGGATATCCACAGAAAAGTGGGGATAGGGGGATAAAATAGGGAAATTTTTGATGAAAAATTTAGAAAGATTTTATTAGTGGTTTGTTAGGGTGTAGGGATGGAATTACTTACACTAGAAAAGATATTACTGCTCGCTTTCTTAGACAAAGGGATTGTCTTGTATAGACCAAATATCAAATACTATGTTTGTTCGATCTCTTTTCTCGGCGAAAAACGAATTGTCTTGATTTCTAAAAGAAGCATGAAGCATATTCTGGAAAAGAATAATGGTATTCACTTCGGTTTCAATCTCCGTAGGTATCTCAGTACTTATCGCAAGGTTCTCTATATCTCTGAACGCAATCGATTCGTTTTTATTTCTGATGATAAAGAAATAGATAGGGTCGTCGGGGTCGTTCTCGAACAAAAGGAAAACAAGGCATGGATCGTTACGTGTATGATCGCTGATGAGAAATTTCTCACCAAGAAGTATCCTTGTGTTTGGGAAAAATAACCGAGGTAGGGAGGTCGGCACTCCTCCATCTGCATATACCCTAGGGTACGCTGGCAGCCAAGCCGGATTCCTGCTCTTCTGCCCCGGTTACTATTCCCAAACTGATGTCAGTATAACAATTAAATCAACTGAGTCAACCAATCCTTATGTGTGTCATTTTTTCCCAATCTAATATCCTGGTATACCTTTGAAAGTTCTAATGCCACCGTGTTTTGTGGAATTTTTGTATCACCAATCTTATCAATAGAAACAATATTTGCAGAGCTGCCAGAGATAAATACTTCGTCAGCGGTATAGAGGTCCTCCTTCGTCACTTTCTTTTCGGTTACTTTTTTGAGTTTCATGACGGTGTCTCTCGTGATCCCGATCAAGATATCGCTCTGTGCATCGGGGGTAAAAATCTCACCATTTTTTACATAAAAAATATTTGCAACGGTGGCCTCGGAGATGTGGCCAGCAGTATTGAGGGCGATCGCTTCGTCGAATCCTCTTTGTAGTGCTTCGTTTTTCATGAGGCATTGATTCGCATAGCTCCCATTTACCTTTGCGCGTGGAGGGATCATGTTGTCAGCGACGCGGATGTATGAAGAGATGCAGGCAGTGATCGAGTCTTTTCCATAAAACTGTTTTATCGGGAGGATGTATGCTGAAATCGCTGTGTCCAATCCTTTGATTTTTGTACCAGCAGCGTTTGCGTCGATAAAATAGGCGACACGAACGAGGACTGGATCGGTGACCGCATTCTTTTTTACGAGTTCGCGCATCGTCTCAACGAAGGTCTCGTAGGACATCATGTCAGCAAATGGTTTCATCCCCATGATGGTGGCAGACGTACAGAGACGATCGTAGTGATCACGGAGGCGGAACGCCTGGCCATTTGTGACGGTGAATACTGTGTATACACTCATGCCGTACAGCACTGAAGAAGACGCAATGCTCAGGTTTGCATCAGAAAACGGGATGAACTGTCCACGGAGATAGGAGATAGATGATTCGAGAGACATGAGGGTATTATATAGTAAAGAAAAAGGAGCGCCACCAGCATGGCGCTCCTTGGCTCAACGGCACCCCACACAACTCAATAGGAAGTCGAACTGCGTTAGGTGCATAGCCTCCTCTAACTCGCACATTCACTGCGTAGCAGTCCCTTTGCTGGAGAGAGTACGAGCTACCACTAGTCTACGCCACTATATAGAAATAGAAAAGGGGGACGCCACCAGCACATGGCGTCCCCCATCAACGTGTACACCTCTGCATCACGGACCCAACCCAGACATGGTGCACAATCGCCTCCTCTGACCTCGTATTGTCGCGTAACGACCTCTGTGCTGGTAGAGTACGAAGCTGATATAATTGTAGAACGGAATAGAAGAAAAGGATAGAGGGTACACAAGGGAGTATTGGAATATGTAAAAAGAAAAGCCCCACAAGAGAGGTCCAGGTGGAGCTCTTCTGTGGGGTAGGGCGAAAACTGGCGGTCAGTGTTTGGCGGCACTAGATTGAACTGCGAGTAGGAAAAGGACCGTTTTGAGTGCGAACTTCACTTCGTATGGGACATTTCCCTCCAGATCGGTGGGGACGGCGTCCTGGGGGATGGAGTCGTGTTTCTGCTTCCATCCCGTCCTGCCTCCGCCACCGGTGATGATGAGGGCCTTTCCTCGTGAGGTGACGATACCGTGGCCCGTCTCAGTGGTGAAGCAGTCTCCTGTTTTGAAGGTGATCTTTGCCATAATTTTCTTGTGTCGGGGTTCAGTGTTGCTACTAGCTAAAAATACACTACTTTAATTCAGCAGGTTTGTCAATGGTGGTGGAGATGCCGGGAATCGAACCCGGGTGCAAGAGGTGTATTCAAATGATTTTACGATGCTATCGAGCTTTGAAGTTTAACGCAGTGACTAAAAAAGTTCGCAAAAAATCACAGCGCGATCTCTAGGCTTCGGAGGGCAGGTGAGAAGCCTGCACACCTACATCCAGATGGTGTCGTCTAGCCGAGAGTCAGGATCCCCCTCGGTAGCCGCGCTTTATTAAGCTAAAGCGAATGCTAAATCCTTTTGTCCAAAATATGGAGAAACGGTGTTTTTTGCATTTGTGTTTCCACCAGATTTACGAGTTAGTGGAGCTCGCATCGAACATATGAATACGGCCAATTGTCGAGGCCAATCATCCCCATTATGAATTTTTCAACGTTCTACGAATATCTCGGTCTGTTTCGCGCTTTTTTATCGTCTCACGTTTATCATACTTTTTCTTTCCACGTACGATGGCGATCTCTACCTTGATATTCTTGCCTTTACTATACATCGAAATAGGCACTATTGTCAACTTCTTGTCGATCTCGGAGAGACGCTTGATTTCCTGCTTGTTGAGGAGGAGTCGGCGGATACGCTCGGGATCGTAGGCAGGGGTATTTTTTTCCTGAAAGGGAGGGACGAAGGCTTTTGCCAAATACGCCTCGCCACCACGGACGAGGACGTAGGCTCCCTGGAGATTGCCTTGTTTTGCCTTTATTGATTTTACTTCGTAGCCAAAAAGCTCGATCCCAGCCTCTACCGTCTCGAGTACTTCGTAGTCAAAAAATGCTTTTCGGTTGTCTATATATGTAGGCACATGAATATACTAGCATTGTTGACTAATATAAAATAGAGTGGTAGTTTGAAATTGAACAAAGCTCCAACCAATGCAACTTATTGAACGGCTGTGGCCTGGCCTTCTCATGGCCGGCATCTTCACACTCTTCCTTTGGATCGTTATCCGGTCGCGAAGACATCGCTGTCCGCTCTGCGAACGTCGCATGCAACATGCGGTGCAGGAATACGTTCCAACATCGCGAACTGACACCACTTCATCACTCCGTGTTCTGGTGTTTTCGGTGTACGAATGCGTGAGGCCAAGGTGTGGTGGATTCACGCTCACGATTCATTCAAAGCAGCGTCGGAAGTATCGACGCAGGCATAACTTGGCCGACGTTAGGGAAGTCTCTGATTGGTGTCGGCGAGCTGGGATACCAAATCCGATCGTGCCACCACGCTGATCGATCACCGCCGGGAGCCCATGGGGCTCCCGGCGGAATTTATTTTGGATTCTTTTATATTCTCCAAATATCTGTATAATCACTTATATATGAAAAAGACTCACCCAGAAGCACCAAAGAGCTCACATACGAGCGTCGTGAACCTCATCACGGGTGCACTTATCATTTTCTTTATCATCTCGAGTTTCTACTCGCTCTTTGCCGACTCAACCGCAAAAGCATTGCCGATCACTATATCCGAGCTGGCGACTGATGTATCAGCGGGGAAAATAATATCACTCACCATAAAAGGGGATGAGGTCATCGCAGAGTATCCAGAAAAAGTCATGAAGACCACAAAGAAGGAAAGCGATGCATCACTCACTGAGACCCTCTCGCGCTACGGAGTGACTGCAAAGGAACTCGCTGCGGTAAAAACTGATGTGCAGGGTCCGGGTGGAGTATTGTTTTGGTTTGTACAGCTCGCTCCGTTTTTTGCTCCGATCCTCATCATCCTTTTCATCATGTGGATGCTCTCACGACAGGTAAAGGGAGCAGGCATGCAAGCATTTTCTTTTGGACAGTCAAAGGCGCGTGTCATCATGCCCGAAGACAAAAAACAACGCGTCACATTTAAAGACGTAGCAGGTGCAAAAGAAGCAAAACAAGAACTCTCTGAAATCGTCGACTTTTTGAAATATCCAAAACGCTTTCTCGAGATCGGTGCCGTCATCCCAAAGGGAGTACTCCTCATGGGTGCACCAGGTACTGGAAAGACACTCCTCGCTCGAGCTGTCGCAGGTGAGGCGGGGGTAGCCTTTTTCTCGATCTCTGGATCAGAGTTCGTTGAGATGTTTGTAGGAGTGGGAGCTTCACGCGTGCGCGACCTTTTCAAAATGGCAAAAGAAGCGTCCCCCGCGATCATATTTGTCGATGAGATCGATGCGGTAGGACGCGTGCGTGGAACAGGGACAGGTGGGGGAAACGATGAGCGTGAACAGACGCTAAACCAGATCCTCGTCGAGATGGATGGATTTGAGCCGACCGAAAAGGTGATCGTGATGGCGGCGACCAACCGTCCTGATGTCCTCGATCCAGCGCTCCTTCGCCCAGGACGATTCGACAGACGTGTCACCATCGACCTTCCAGATCGCAATGATCGCGAAGAGATTTTGAAAATACATTCACAGAAAAAGCCACTCGCAGAAGATGTAAATATCCGAGTCATCGCCGAACGCACACCTGGATTTTCTGGAGCTGACCTGTACTCGCTCATGAACGAGGGTGCAATCCTCGCTGCACGCGAAAACCGCACAAAGATCTCACAGTACGACCTCATCCGCGCGATCGAAAAAGTGATGCTTGGCCCTGAACGAAAGAGTCATCTCCTCAGTAAAAAAGAAAAAGAAATCACCGCATATCACGAAGCAGGGCATGCGCTCGTCTCATCGGTGCTTCCATTTGCTGATCCAGTGCACAAGATCTCGATCATCAGCCGTGGTCGTGCTGCAGGATACACACTCCACCTCCCACTCGATGACAAAAAGATGCAGAGTAAAAAAGAATTCCTCGACGATATCGCAGTGTCACTCGGTGGGTACGTGGTGGAAAAAATGATGTTTGACGATGTGACGACTGGTCCATCAAACGATCTCCAGGTCTCTACCGCTCTCGCACGTGATATGGTGACCAAATACGGCATGTCAGAAAAGCTGGGCGTGATGGCCTTTGAAGGGAATGGCCGATCGATGTTTGGAAAAGGCCTCGATGAAAAAGAATACTCCGAAAAAGTGGGTGCCGATATCGATGCTGAAGTGTCACGGATCATGTCGGAAGCATTTGCAAAGGCTGAGAAGATAGTAAAAGACTATCGTCCAGCACTCGATGCGATCGCAAAACGCCTCGTGGAGGTGGAGAATATAGAGCGTGAAGAATACGAGCAGATCATCATCGCGCACGGCATCCAGCCAAAGAAGAAGCTTGATATTGAACATCAGGCGTAATATGATGATTCGTATTAGCCGTGTTCACATGCGCGCGTAGCTCAGCTGGTAGTAGCAAGCGTCTTATACACGCTAGGTCCCTGGTTCGAATCCAGGCGCGCGCACAGATTGTTTTCCACACCTTGTCCTCAGGTTTAGATGATTTTTGCATAAAATGTTAGAAAGATTTTATCTCCATTTTGATAGAGTGGAGAGATGGGACAGAAGAAAGAAAATAACTATGCGTTTATAGATACCGAGAACATCGTGCGGGGAGCTGAGTTTTTAGGTTGGTCGGTTGACTGGCAACGATTTCGATTGTACCTCCAAGACAAGTATCATGTGACGAAAGCTTTTCTCTTTCTTGGGTATATTCGGAGTAATGAGAAAGTATATCAGGAATTACGAGGTTTTGGCTTCGAACTCATTTTCAAGGAAGTCTATGTATTTAATGGGAAAATAAAGGCTAATGTTGATGTTGAACTCACTATGCAAGTATTTATAGATTTCCAGAATTTCGATAAAGCCATTCTCGTAAGTGGTGATGGAGATTTCCACTCACTAATCAAGCTTTTAAGAGAAAGAGAGAAATTCAAGATATCCATCGCAGTGCTACCTGAAAAGACCTCAGTCTTAATAAAGAAGATAACCACGGGTGATATTGTCTTTATTAAAGAACTAAAAAAGAAAATATCGTTTCAATAAATGAAAAAGGCCCCAAGAGGACGCGCCTGTATGGAACCTTTTCCGAGGTATACATATATTAGCAAATCAGTGAGTGGTGTCAATTATTCAAAGTGTATCTTGTCACCACTTCGTTTCTTCAGTTCTTCCTGGATTAACGGGTGTTTTTCGAGCTCTGGGAGCATAGCATGTGCCTCGATGCGTGCTGCCTCAACCATTTTAATATTTTTGAGTGCTTCCATCGCGACATCAGAGACACCCCACTGTTTTCCACTGTAGAGGTTGCCAGCACCACGTAGCTGGAGGTCGTTTTCGGCGAGCTCGAATCCGTTTTTAGCTGTCGAGAGAGCATGAAGTCGCTCGATCGTCTTTTCACTACTGCTATCGGTAAAGACATAGCAGTACGGCTGGTGTGTACCACGGATCACACGTCCACGGAGCTGGTGGAGCTGGGCGAGACCAAAACGCTCACCACCCTCGATGAGGATGACGCTCGCATTGGGCACATTTACTCCCACTTCGACGACCGAGGTGGCGCAGAGGATATGTGTCTTGCCACTTTTGAAATCGAGCATGGCTTTGTCTTTTGCCTTTGGTGTCATTTTGCCGTGGAGTATCCCAATTTCAAACTCTTTGAACACTTCTTTTTTGAGGCGTGCTGCTTCGGCGACGACTGACTTTTCATTGTCATCGATGTAGGGACATATGACATACATTTGTCGACCTGCATGGAGCTCGGTGCGGATGGCCTCGTATATCTGTTCGCGATGGGTGGGCTTTACGATCGTAGTGATGACCTGTTTGCGACCCGCAGGCATCATGTCGAGGAGGGTGAGATCGAGGTCTCCAAATATAGTGAGTGCGAGCGTGCGTGGGATAGGAGTAGCGGTCATCGAGAGGAGATGGGGAGCGATGTGGTCTTTGCGGACGAGCTTTGCGCGTTGGTTCGTACCAAAACGGTGCTGTTCGTCGATGATGACGTACGCCAGGTTTTTAAACTTTACACTTTTCTGAATGAGTGAATGTGTACCAATCAAAATAGGGATCTCTCCATTTTCTACCCATTTGAGGAGCTGGGTACGAGAGATATCGGTCCAGCCTTTTGGATTTAGTTTTGAAGGGAATTTTCGACAGCCACTACTCGTCATGAGGCCGACCGATACACCGAGCATGTATGAAAAATACTGGATGAATGACTCAAAATGCTGAGTAGCGAGGATCTCGGTAGGGCACATATATGCCACCTGGAGTCGGCCGTAGTCCTGGTTTTTCGGACGGGTGGTGATGGCAGCATAGGTGGTCGCTGCTGCTACGGCTGTTTTTCCAGAACCCACATCACCCTCGAGGAGGCGAGACATCGGTGCGCCTTTTTTGAAGTCCTCGATGATGGTATCGATCGCGCGGCGCTGGGCACTTGTCGCTTCGAATGGGAAACGTTTTATAAACTCAGTGATATCACGCTCGGCAGGTTCGATCACAAATGACTCATGTCGGGCATAGTCGGCCCGGGCTTTTTGTTTTTCTAATTGGATAAAAAATATTTCCTCAAAAGCAAATCGTTTGCGAGCAGCGAGGGCGTCCTCTTCCTTCATCGGAGTGTGAATCCAGATGATAGCGGTCGCGAGACTCGGTAAGTTGTATTTTTTCAGAATATCTTCGGGAATGGGATCGATTAAAGAGAGTTTGTTTTTGAAAATCTTTACGATGGTGTGATATATCCAGTTGGACGTGATGCCTTTTGACTCGGGATAGACAGGGTAGAGAGTGTGTTCGGGTCCCATGTCACCAAAAAGTGAGTCACCGACACCGATCGGGATTTTTTCTACTACTTCGACTTTTGGATTTGAGAGATATAGAGCACCGGTCTTTTTGCGTTCGCTCGGCGTGCCTTCGATACGTACAAAGCTCTCGTCGGCAATCATTTTGGCGATGTATGGCTGGTTGAACCAGACGAGCTCGATCGAGCCGCTCTCATCGGTGAGGTGTGCGGTCGCCATGGGGATTTTGGTACGGTATCCTTTGCCCGTCTTGAGACCACTTATTTTTCCAAAGACAACAGACGCAATGCCTTTCTGCAGAGAATTGATCGACTGAGTTTTTGATGTATCACCATAGCGGGTGGGGAAATGATAGAGGAGGTCGTGTACCGAAACGATACCCAGCTTGTGCAGGGCTTTTTTCTGGGAGTCGTTCAGACGAAAATGTGTGTGGAGGGGGTCAGTGAGGAGCACGAAGCTATTTTACCACTACGGTGCCTGTTTGGTCAGGGTCATTTGCATTGTGATACTCCCATGTACCTGGTACATCAAATACGTGAATGTATTTGTTCCCTGGAGCGATGTCGATATCGTGGTCAAAGAGGGCTGATTCGAGCTGGAAGAAGTAGTTTGAGGTGTTTGTAAACTCTACTTTTGTACCGACGGTCACCGTCATCTTTGATGGAGTAAACCCACGAGCGGTGTAGTTCACCACCGTTACTTTTTCGGTAGGGGTGGTAGCCTTTAGGGGAGCTGGCTCGGGACATGCAGCGAATTCACACAGTGGTCCCTCGCGACCGACATATGAACCATCCGCACACTGTTTTGCTTCCATTGTACACATCACTGGATCAGTAAATGGTTCGGTGATGGGACGGCCAAAAACAAACATGATGATGATAAAAACGAGGATTACGCCACCACCGACAAGAACATCTTTTTTCATACTATATAGTATACCTCGTTTATTTTCTTTATAAAACCTTCTTTTTCCAGTTCATTGGCGATCTCTTTGTATTTAACGAGTTTGTTTGGTTTGTCTAAAAGGATTCTGAGAATCTCTCCACGCTTTTGTCGATGAGAACCTTTGAAGGTGCTTTGCTTTTTATAGTGCGTGCTTTTCTGACTCGGGTTTGCCGTCTTTTTGAGCATGGCGCCATAGTCCATGAGGGCGTAGTACCATTCGCGAGGATTTTTGTGATCCAAGGTTTTTTCGATGAGCTCCATGATATCTCTGTCGTGGACTTTTTCTTTATTTTTGAAAAAGAAATGGATAAACACCGAGCGGATATTTGTCTCGATAAAAGGGTGGGGGATGTTGTAGGCAAAGGCGAGGATAGATCCTGCAGTGTTTGGGCCGATACCAGGGAGCTCGACCAATTCTTCATATGTCTTTGGAATTTTGGTAATACTTTTTAGATACAACGCACGACGGTTGTAGCCCAGACCCTGCCAGGCCGCGAGGACGTCCTTTGTACTCGCTGCATTCAGTTTTTTGAGTGTTGGGAATTGTTTTATAAATGCATTGTATTTTGCGACTACACGATTCGCCTGAGTCTGCTGGAGCATGATCTCTGAGACTAATACTCGATATGGAGAAATCCGCTCTCGCCAGGGGAATGAGCGGCGATGCTTTTTGTAGTGGGACCAGATTGATGACGTAAAATAATTTTTCGACACCATTAAAGTAGTATCTCAGCTATTTACAATTGTAATTGATAGTTCCGTCAATGCTTATTGGACCACTTTGTGGATGCCCAATAACAAATTGACAATGAATCTCTTTCACCTCATTGTAGTAGTAATAAGATGTCCCCGCGCCTGCAAATGAGGCAATAGCCAGAGCTATTTCTATTATTAGTATAATTGTTTCTTTCTTTGTCATGCGTCAATTTATTTCAGTAAATTCTTCAATGCGTGTTTGATATCGCTCACTTTTTTCTCTTCAATATAGAACACATATACGAGCTCGAGAATAGAAAAAGTGTTTACCACGAGGAGCACGACAAACCATATTTTTTGACGACTGTGTGCAGCGAGCCAGAGAGAGTAGGCTTTCCACGGGAGGACCCAGAAAATAGTAAAAATCAGGATAAATAGCTTGAAGTCGCTCAGGTGAAATGGGTTGAACATAGATATAGTATAGCAAATTATCCTCGGTAGTATTGTCTCACTTTTACAAACCCCACAACCAAACTAATCACCGCGACAACAATCACCGTGATATAGCCTTCTCGATCAGTAGTTTTCTGTATATCAAAGAAAAAGGGGATGATATACGTGATCGTCGCTACAAACATACATGCCCAAAAACGGATATGGAGTGACGACATGAATACTTTGACAGGATTTGCCCCTTCGATGATCTGTGCGACCTCGTGACTTGCTCGAAATGATGGAAACCAGGTGCCCCACGGACGATTTTCGATCTGGTATTCTTCGATCACACCCTGTTTCAAGAGTTTTTCTCGATATACTTTTGCAATAAAAATATTAATGATACTTGCGAGGCACCATCCGATGAAGATGACTGCGGTGGTAGCAAGAAAGACAAACCATCCACCTCCGCGCGCAATGATCGAGACGATGATGACGAGGCTGGAACCGGGGAAGAAACTACCGACGAAATATAGTCCCTCGATAAATACAGAAATAAATGCGGCGACGTATATGTATTTTGTATCGATGTGTGTAATAAAGGCGACAAGATCCTCGGCACCAGGAATATTTGAATTCAACGAAACCATCACTCCATATATGATGAGAGCGATTCCTGATATGATCCAGACAATACCTGCGTACAAATCGTTTTTATTTTTCATGCGGAGACGGAGGGATTCGAACCCTCGAGGCCTTTTACAGCCTGGCCCCTTAGCAAGGGGCTACGTTAGACCACTCTGACACGTCTCCAGTAGGGTCATTCTGCCATAATTTTACAAAAAAGAGTATACTATTGTGACTTATGAAAAAAACCATACTGGTCACCGGATGCGCAGGATTTATCGGAAGCAATTTTTGCAAAGCATTTCATAAAAAGTTTCCAAAGACAGAGATCATCGGTCTCGATCATTTTGCGACGGGGAAAAAAGAAGCACTACCCGAGTTTGTCACTTTTTACAAAGGGTCTATTTTAAATGAAAAATTGATCGACAGTATTTTCAAAAAACATACACCAGAATATGTATTTCATTTTGCCGCACTCCCACGTGTCTCATACTCAGTCGAAAACCCGGTCGAGACGAGTCAGGTAAATATCATCGGCACCGTCCTCCTCCTCACTGCAGCGAGCAAGTATAAAGTAAAACGATTTATCTATTCATCGTCCTCAGCACTCTACGGAGGTGCAAAGATTTTGCCGACAAAAGAAGATGAAAATCCACCACAACCAAAATCTCCATATGCGGTACAAAAATATATCGGCGAACCGTTTTGCAAGGTGTTCAGCGATCTCTACGGACTCGATACAGTGTGTCTGCGATATTTCAATGTATATGGTCCGGGGCAGTACGGTGACTCTGCATACTCGACGGTGATCTCGGCCTGGCTCGAATCACTGTATTTTCCAAAAAAGAAAAAAGGATTTATCGAGGGTGATGGGAGCAGCACGCGAGATTTTTGTTTTGTCGACAATGTAGTGCAGGCAAATATAAAAGCAATGCAGGCAAAAGGGAAGCTCGGTGGAGTGGCGCTCAATGTGGCCCAAGGTGAACGTACGAGTATGCTCGAGATAAAAGAATTGATAGAGGAATATACCGGAAAGAAACTCGACCTCGAAACCCGTCCGCCACGTCGGGGTGATGTAGATCATACGCACGCTGATCTCACTAAAATAAAAAAGTATTTGGGATACAAAGTAGATATTGATTTTAAAGAAGGGTTGAAACGGACTATAAAGTGGTTTGAAAGTAGGGTATAAACTGTGCTATGGTGGTGGGGAATATGAACACTCCTCCTCCTTGTTGCAGGCACTGCGGCTGGCCTGGCCTCGATCACCAAAACAAAGAACATGTCGGTGGCCGTGATCGGAATATAGTTCTGCCGGGTCGAGAAATCAGTCTGCAGAGCTGTCGGCGATTTGACCCAGAACCAGAACCGACGACAGAATTCGCCCGGACTGGGCGTGCCACGTGGTGGGGCGAAGCCGAAAAGTAGTCCACCCCCCGAGAGACACCGAGACCCCTACGATCACGTCAAAGGGGTTTTGTTTTGCTATACTTAGGACATGTACATCATTTCATTTTTTAGTGCCCTTGTGAGTATGCTTGCGATAGACCTGGTGTGGCTCTTTACTGTGGTGCCGCGACTATATCCAAAGTATCTAGGAGATTTATTTTTATCTGAACCACGATACATACCGGCTGCTATATTTTATCTCGTATATATCGGAGTACTCACGGTACTCGTCATTGTCCCATCGATCCAGTCTGGAAGTAGTCTCCTAAAGGTATTTTTGTACGGTGCACTCTTTGGACTCGCTGCATATGGAACATATGATCTCACGAACCACGCTACGTTAAAGGGATGGGTGACGATTATCACCGTGACTGATATGGCGTGGGGGTCATTGGTCACCGGCATCGCATCTGTTGTTGCAGTGTATGTTCAGTCTCTATGGAAATAGCAGGTATCATTTTTGTGTATATGACGGCAGGGTATGTGGTGTCGTTGTTTCTAAGACGAAATGACATCGCAGACAGCATGTGGGGAGTTGGTTTTTTGATTGTGGCTCTGTATACCTTCTTTGTGGGACCTCAGTCGATGGTGTCATATATCGTGACGGGGTGTGTGCTCTTGTGGTCACTGCGCTTGTCGCTCCATATATACAGTCGAAATAAAAATAAAACCGAAGACTATCGCTACCGCGCGTGGCGTGAAGCGTGGGGAAAGTGGTTTTATATCCGCAGTTATCTCCAGGTCTTTTTGCTGCAAGGTCTTTTGATGGGACTCATATCCTTTCCAGTGATTGCTACAAATACATATGGTCAAGATTTTGCATGGTTTCATATAGTCGGTGTTATTGTTTTTCTAGTCGGTCTATTCTTTGAGGCTGTCGGTGATCTACAACTAAAAAAGTTTATAGGTAATCCAGAAAACAAAGGACGTATCATGCAGACAGGGCTATGGCAGTACACACGTCATCCAAACTACTTTGGTGAAGTGACGCTGTGGTGGGGAGTATGGATCATGAGTCTCGGAACTCCTTTTGGTATATGGATGATCGTCGGACCGCTCACGATCACGATACTCATACTGGGAGTCTCTGGGGTCCCGCTACTCGAACGAAAGATGCGAGAAAACCCTGACTTTGATGAATACAGAAAGAGGGTCAGTGTGTTTTTCCCGCTCCCACCTCGCAAAAGAGCATAATTTCTTGTACACTCACTAGATGAAAAGTGAGACACGGTTTTTTATATTTTTGATCTTGCTCCTCTCTGGGCTGGTCATCCTTTCTCTATTCCAGCACAAGGCACCACCAGCACAACCCTCACAACAGACTCGTGCAGCAAAGCGTATTGATCCCGCAACGCTCACATGGAACAAGGTAGATGGACCGCGCTTTGAAAAGCGTGATTCACATGCAGTATACGTCTTTCAGGACAAACTATGGGTAGCAGGAGGTCTCGATGCGGGTGATACAAAGGTAGGTGGAATGCCAAACTATGAAGCAGCAAAATATTATAATGATATTTGGAATAGCGAAGACGGTATCATCTGGAGCAAGGTAGTAGACCATGCTGAGTTTCCACCACTTCGATCGCATACGATCATCAACCTAAAAGGAGCCCTGTACATGATCGGTGGCTGGAGTCCTGAACATGGTTTGCAATATAAAAATGGTATATGGAAGTCGGTAAATGGAATAAACTGGGAAAAGATAGCTGACAAAACAGATTTTGTCGACCGAGAAGGACAAAAAATCATTGAGTTCAATGGAAAACTGTGGATGACTGGAGGTGTAAACTATTTTGCCGGAGTCGTGTACAACGATGTCTGGTTCTCTGAGGATGCTGTGCACTGGACCCAGGCGACTTCGAGTGCACCGTGGGCAGGGCGCTGGGATCATGATCTTGATGTTTTCCAGGGAAAGCTCTGGCTCTTTGGTGGTATGGGTCTGCGCGGGGTCGGCTATGGCGATATATGGAATACCACCGACGGGATCACTTGGAACAAAGTGACCGATCTCGCTCCGTGGGGCAAACGCCAGGGGCAGGGAGTGGTGACCTATGGAAAATACATGTGGCTGGTGAGTGGACTCGATGCAAAGACAAACGAAGGGACCGGAGATACCTGGTTTACGGCTGACGGTATACAGTGGTATAAAATCCCGGATGATACCAAATGGCTTGGAAGAGAGGACCATGGTGTGGTAGTGTTTAAGGACAAGATTTGGGTGCTCGGTGGTATGGATAGTACCTGGCACTGGAATAATGATATTTGGTATACCACATTTGGAGAAATGGGTGAGTGGTTTAAACCAACGGTTTACTAAACCGTCGTTCCTTAATTGGAACCGTGGGTTCGAATCCCACTTTCTCCGCACAAAATGAAAAAGACAATCGCAAAAAGAGATAATGAAAAACTGTGGGAGTCCTGCAAGCTAGAAGCTGTAGATAAGATGGGTAAGTTTTCTGCTCGAGCAATGCAGTATGCGGTAAAGTTGTACAAAGAGCGCGGTGGAGGATATGTCGGTAAAAAAACTGAAGAAAATAGTTTAGTAAAATGGACGAAAGAAGATTGGGGCTATACGGGAATGCCTGGCCATAGTAGATATCTACCAAAGAAAGCTAGGGAACATCTGACTGTTGGTGAAAAGATAGCTACCGATCGTGCAAAGAATAAAGGTACAAAAGAAGGAAAGCAGTGGGTAAAACAACCACCGCGAATCGCCAAAAAGACTGCTAAAGACAGAATCAAGTAGTCTTTTTCTGCTATAATTGTGTGCATGACAAAGAAATTTCTATGGATCGCTCTAGGTATCGTTGTCGTTCATGTGGGCGCGCTCTTTTTTCTCGGACAGCCGTGGATCGTTGAGTCTGGGATCATAAAGTTCTGGGAAGGGGACATCATGTCGTCAGGCATGTCACAACAGTTATTCGACTGGTACACGTTTTCACACATCATTCATGGGTTTGTCTTCTATGGAGTATTGAAACTACTTTTTCCACGAATGCACATCCTCACTCGACTCCTCATTGCTATGGGTATCGAAGTAGGTTGGGAGATCGCTGAAAATACACCGTACGTGATCAATGCATATCGTGAACAAGCGCTCGCGCAGGGCTATACCGGTGACAGTATCATCAACTCATTTTTTGACCTCATCTCGATGATGATTGGATTTTTCTTTGCACTACGCATGCCTGTGTGGCTCACGGTATTTCTCACCCTCGCATTTGAAGTCTTTGTCGGTATATCGATCCGGGACAACCTCACCCTCAATATTTTGAACTTTATCTATCAGTTTGATTTTATCCATGAGTGGCAGTCGGGGATGATGAAATAATATGTTTAGTAAAATTATTAAAATTCTTATTCAAACTATTCCAATCTATATTATGGTTGGTTTAATTCCTCTGATAACAAACGACTATATTCTCACGGGAGTATATATGGCTACCATAGCCCTTGCTTTATTCATCAAAAAAGAGAGAGGGGATTTTATCTTTTTAAGCGTTGGATTTTTTGCAATGATATTTTTTGAATGGATCTTTCTCTCTACTGGAGTTGAGATCTTTTTGCGAAATAGTTTGTTTGGAATAATGCCACTGTGGCTTCCATTTCTGTGGGCGTACGCATTTGTGGTGATGCGGAGATCGGCAAAGATACTAGAACATTGATGCAGTTGTACTCAAAACATATTCTCCCTAAAATTTTAAACTTTGCTATGCGCCGTAAGCATCTTGAGGTAGAGCGTGCAAATGTTGTAGGTCAGGCAAAAGGAAAGGTATTGGAGATTGGGTTTGGTTCTGGAGTAAATATCCCGCACTATACAGATGTCGAAGAATTGTTCGCTCTCGATCCATCAGAAGAGCTTTTTAGTTTAGTAAAAGATACACCAAGTTTTGTTCTCACCTATGTAAAAGGGTACGCCGAAGATATTCCCTTTCCAGATCACACGTTCGATACCGTGGTTTCTACATGGACTATGTGTAGTGTGCAAAATCCAGAAAAAGTATTGCGCGAAGTAAAAAGGGTACTAAAAGAAAACGGGAGATTTATTTTTATTGAACATGGGAAATCTCCACATGGTAGTTGGTACGCTTTACAAAAGTTTTTGACACCACTCTCTAAAAAATGTGCAGGAGGCTGTAATCTTGATCGAGATATTCCGACTTTGATAAAGGGAGCAGGGTTTAAAGAATTACACATTGAGAGTATTGTAAAGAGAAATATGCCGTTAGCGCATATGTATAAAGGTCATGCTAAAATGTAGATATGGATATTCTTTCGCATGGGTTATGGGGTGGGGTGATCGCAGGGAGAAGAAATAAAAAGAACTTTTTATGGGCGTTTTTGTTCGGTATCGCTCCCGATATCTTTTCTTTTGGAATTTTCACGAGTATGACGATATTGGGACTAGCGTCAGGCCCTGATTGGAGTGCGGGTGTGCCTCTCGAAAGTGATATTCCGCAGTATGTGCATCATTTGTATAACTTTACACACAGTGCTGTCGTGTTCGTTTTATTTTTTCTACTAGTCTGGGTTATTCGCAAGCGACCATTTTGGCCAATGACTGCATGGTTTTTGCATATTGCACTTGATTTCCCAACACATACTACTGAATTCTTTCCGACGCCGATACTGTGGCCTATTGTCGACGTACGTTTCTCGGGGATACCATGGTCACACCCAGCCATCTTTATTCCAAATGTAGTGTTGCTCGTACTGGTGTATGTCTGGTTCTATGTGATCGTACCGAGGAGGAATAAGAAGATATAAAAAAGGCCGCCTCGCGTGAGGTGGCCTCGGTGTTTTTGTTTTGGTGGTAACTTCGATCACATCGTCCTGATCCGTGACGCAGTCACGAAGACTGGATCAATCGAACGATAGATGGCATAGAACCAGGAGAGAATCCCCACGGTCCAGATGCTCAGGCTGGTCACCACTCCCCATTGGGCAAGGGCTGGCCAGCAGAGGTTGAAGAGGGCGATGCCTCCCAGTGAGAGCACTGCAGTCTCTCGCCTTTGAAGGGTGAAGAGTGTCAGGATCCCCACGACCGCAATGGTGAAGAGCGGTGCAAGGGGCTGAAATACCCTGAGTGTGGCGACCACAACTGCGAGTGCTGCGACCGCGATGATGCAGGCCAGAGCATACTCTCCGATTTGACGAATGGTTTGAAGGATCTTGTTCATGGTTGTAGAAAGAAACAGTACAGAAGTGCACCGTCATCTGTATAGTATTATACAGTTTATATATGAAAATGTCAATAGAAAGATAAAGGAGTCGAGATCTTTTTACGAAAAGGTATATATGGTGATCGTAGCGAAAAAACACGACCGCCTTTCTGGGGCGGTCGATTCGTTTTTTTGTGGCTACAGCTCCTCACAATTCTTTGGCAACACGAATGTCAAAATAATCGCCAAACGCAATGCTAAAACCACGTCGCAGTGTGCGACCCTTTGGTCCTCGGAACTGGAGCAGTTCTTTGGCCAAGGTCTTTGCAAATATCTCTAAGAGATCGAGTCTGCGACCCTCACGTAGGGCGGTCCAGATGACTCTGAGGTACACTGGATCAGTGTTGACGACCTGGGTGCCGTCATTGCTTTCTGCCCACTCGTCGATGCTGTGCGCGAGGTTTTCATGGAATTCCACATGCCGCGAATGGAACAGGTCCATCACTTGGTGGTAGAAACTACGTAAGCGGCTTTCGGGTGTATGTCTCATGGTTTGTGTGGTCTGGTAAATAAATTACAACATACTGCACATTTGTCAATATTTGTCCTGTATATACAAAGAAATACAAACTATGGTAGAATGTCCGACATAACAAAATAATATATAAATTATGGCAAATCCAGCACTTATGAAACCTATGACTTTGAGCGCAGACCTCGAAGCAGTCATCGGAAAGGGCCCAATGTCACGAGGAGAAGTAGTAAAGGCTATCTGGGTCTACATTAAGAAGCATGATCTCCAGGATCCTACCAACAAGCGAAACATCAATGCTGATGAAAAGCTAAAGAAAGTATTTGGAGGCAAGGCTACAGTAAACATGTTCGAGATGACAAAAATCGTCTCTGGACACCTCTCTTAGTGTGAAAAAGCGAGGATAGTGACCGATCGAGCGCCTGCTCCGAGCAGAACCCTCCGAGCTTCGTGTAGGGTAGCTCCGGTCGTCATCACATCATCGATAATACAAAAGTCCCGTCCAGCAAGCTCTGGCGGGATTTTTGCATATAGAGAGACACTCGCGAGGCGGCCTTTTCGGTCGAGAGCCTTTTGGGTGGTTTTATTTTTCCTAAAGAGCACTTCTGCCGATGAAAAATGCTGGCTGATCAAGGCGCACTGGTTGAACCCTCTCGTATACGAGGCAGGGATGGGTACGACGAGGGTATTTGTAGGTATATGTGGTTTCATACTCTCGGCGATCACGCGGCCAGCCTCGCGCGATCCGTTTTTCAGAGCAAAGACCACCTTTTTCACCTTTGGATCTTTGTATGCAAAAAGTGCAGGGTATTGACCCTTTGTGAATGTGGTTTCAAATGTCTCTGCGCCAAATAAAATATCCCATAAATTCATACCCCTATGATATACTATTCCCATGGGATTTCTCGACTCAATCTTCAAGAAAAAAAATGCTAGTGTCCTCGGTATCGATATCGGGTCTTCGGCGATAAAGGTAGTGCAGATCGCAAAGAAAAAAGGGAAAGCCGTCCTCGAAACATATGGAGAGCTCGCACTAGGCCCTTATGCAGGTATCGAGATCGGTCGCTCGACCAATCTACCTATGGACAAAATAGCTGAGGCGCTGAATGACGTCCTCCGCGAATCAAAAACCACTACAAAGGAGTGCGGTATCACGATCCCACTTTCATCGAGTCTCATTACTTTTATGAGCATTCCTACGACTGATGAAAAGCAGATCGGTGGTATGGTCACGCTCGAAGCACGAAAATACATCCCCGTACCCATCACCGAGGTCATGCTCGACTGGTCAGTCATTCCAAAGGATACTATCCCAGAGACTACCGAGACGACACCTGGACAACCCGCACCCGAGCCACCAAAACCGAGTACCGAGGTCCTCATGGTGGCTATCCACAACGAAGTCCTCTCAAACTACCAGTCACTCGCCACAAAGACCGCACTACAGCCTACATTTTTTGAGATAGAGCTCTTTAGTGCAGTGCGTGCAGTGCTCGACCAGGGGATCGCAGCCATGATGGTTGTCGATATGGGAGCGAGTACCACAAAGCTCTATATCATCGAGCGGGGGATTTTGCGTACTTCACACGTGATCAACCGTGGTTCGCAGGACATCACCCTCGCGATCTCTCAGTCTATGTCTATTTCTGTAGCAGAAGCAGAAAATATGAAGCGAGTTCTCGGACTCAATGGTGGTCCCGAGCACAAAGAGCTCAAGGAGCTCATCAGTGTGACGCTCGACTACATTTTCTACGAGGCAAATCGCGTCCTTTTCAACTATCAAAAGAAATACAACAAGACTATCAGCAAAGTCTACATGACCGGAGGGGGAGTACTCCTCAAAGGGTTCCCAGAAATAGCAAAAACTAGCTTCCAAAACGAAGTAGTGTATGCAAATCCGTTCGCAAAACTCGAAGCGCCCGCATTTTTGGCAGAACAATTCAAAACAGCTGGACCCGAGTTTGCAATCGCGATCGGCGCAGCGTTGCGCAGGTTGTCCGAGATGGAATAGCTTGGTATAATTTAGGGGTTATAGCTCATGGATACAAAATTTCAAACATCTTTTATACCCCGAAAACCTCTCGTCCCAAACTCTTCTGCTGTACCTCCACAAAATTCTGGTAGCTCATCTGGCGGCCTTCTCAATCTCATCGGAGTTATCGTATTTGTTGCTTCTGTGGCCTCAGCTATAGGCATTTTTGCTTGGAATAGACTAGAGCAGGGGAATATAGAAAAAAATAAAGTTGCTTTAGCAGAAAATCGGAAGCAGTTTGGATCCGATATTGAGTTCCTTAAAAAGTTCAATACTCGTATAAACCTCGCAAAGAGGGTTGTGGATAACCATACCGCCACTTCGAACTTGCTAAAGGCACTCGAAGAGGTGGTTGTGGATAACGTCAGATTCAAAGAACTCACATTTGAGATGGCTGACAATCCTGTAACCGATATTAGTCGCTTCGAAGTTGATGGCGAAGCGAAGTCATTTGAGGCGCTTGCATTTCAGTCAGATACTCTGCTCGAGAGCACAAAAATCAAAAACCCAATCATCTCTGACCTCAACCTCAATGACAAAGGTGTGGTCGAGTTCAAACTGATCGGTACCCTTCCCTTTTCTGAGCTTCGATATGCAAAGCAGTTTGAGGCTGTAGGTACAACAACAAATCAAAATGAATAAATTCGTCTTTCCAGGAGCCCTCATATTGTTATCAGCCGGTATATTTTTTACCTATACCCAGACTGCGTATACCGGACTTCAAACCAACCGCGAGATAAACAAAGCATATGCAAAGGCGATTGAGAATTCAAAATTACTCATCGAAAAACGTGAGCAGGCAGTTGCTGCTTACAACAGTATTGCTCCGGAGGATCAGGAGCGTCTAGAGACTATCCTGCCTGACAACGTCGATGTCGTACGACTGATCGTTGACGTACGCACCCTCCTCTCGAGACGTGGTATCACTATCAAAAACATAAAGACCGAGTATGATACTACTCTCATCGGCAAAGGTAATGAGGCAAAGGCAAATCCAAACGCCCAGCTCGTCGCAGACGACGGTACTGTGGTGGAAGAAGCTGCCGAGGACTCTGTCGAGCCGGTGACGGTCACTGTCGAGTTCCAGGCTGCATATCCACTGTTTGTAGAGGTGCTCAAGGACATGGAAAGCAGTCTTCGGACTATGGAGGTATCAAAGATAGAGCTCACTCCAGCCGAAGATCTAAACAAATACACCTTTAAGATAGAAGTGAGAACGTTCTGGTTTAAACAAAAACAAAAATAAAATGGAATCAGCACTCAAAACAATTCTCATCGTCGTCATATTCGGAACTCTCGGTTTCTTTATCTGGCGTGGTTTTTCGGCAGACGAAACCGATACACTAGGTGTCGTGACAACGGGTACTCTCGATGAGAACAATCAGCCAATCGGCGCTGACATCGAGGCACTCCTCGCGCAACTGAACGAGGTAAAGATCGATGCTACTTTGTTCGAAAGTCCCGCATACAAAAGTCTAAATGACTACACAAATACTATTCCACCGCTTCCACAAGGAAAGGTAAATCCATTTGCACCATTCCCTGGGACTCCTGCAAAAGCCGTACCAAAAACCCGCTAATTACACATGAGCGTACTCGATATATTGGTCAAAAAGAAAGTCGTGAGTGAGGACGAGGCAACTTCGATTAAAAAAGAAGTGGCTGCGGGTGAAACGCTGGAAAAAGTTCTCTTTGCGCAGGGGGTTTCTGAAGAGGATATCCTCGCTGCAAAAGGAGAATATCTAAACATCCCGATTCGATCACTCGGCGAGATGAAAGTACCATTTGAAGTACTCGAATACATTCCCGAGGAGTCCGCGGTGCACTATAGATTTGTACCGATCGGAGTGGTTGACGGAGCTCTCGAGGTGGGCCTCGTCGATCCGGACAATATAGAGGCACGAGATGCGCTCAACTTTATCGCGACAAAGCGCGGCGTCCCCTACAAGATTTTCATCATCACGCAACAAGATTTCGAGAAGGTGATCGAGATGTACAAAGGTATCACTGGTGAGGTGTCAAAGGCACTCGATGAGCTCGAAAATGTGCTCTCAGTCGATGCAAAGGACAATTCTGCTATCAAAAAACTAAAGCCAGAGGGTACGACAGCCACAAAACCAAATGCAAAAGATACTCTGATCATCGAGGATGCCCCAGTAGTAAAAATTGTGGCAACCATCGTGCGCTATGCAGTAGAAGGAAATGCATCCGATGTGCACATCGAGGCAATGCGTGAGAGTGTCCGAGTCCGTTTCCGTGTGGATGGCTCGCTCTTTACTAGTCTCGTCCTCCCGAACAAAGTGCACGATGCCGTAGTGGCGCGTATCAAGGTGCTTTCAAATATGAAGCTCGATGAAAAGCGAAAGCCTCAGGACGGGCGATTCTCTGCACGTATCGAGAGTAGAAAAATAGACTTTCGTGTATCGACATTCCCTTCGTACTACGGTGAAAAAGTCGTGATGCGTATTTTGGACCCAGATAAGGGTGTAAAAAAGCTCGACAATATCGGCTTTTCTGAACACGATCTCGCTATCGTGAAAGAAGCGATCCAGCGTCCATACGGTCTCATCCTCATCACTGGGCCTACTGGTTCCGGAAAATCAACCACATTGTATTCGATGCTCAACGAAGTCGACCGCGACACCCAAAACGTACTCTCACTCGAGGATCCGGTCGAATACAACATGGAAGGAGTCAGTCAGTCGCAGGTCCGTGCAGAGATCGGCTATACATTTGCATCCGGTCTACGCACGACACTGCGTCAGGACCCTGACATCATCCTCGTGGGAGAGATCCGAGACAAGGAGACAGCACAGCTCGCCGTACAGGCGGCCCTTACTGGTCACCTCGTATTCTCTACACTTCACACCAACAACGCTGCAGGAGTGATCCCGCGTCTCATCGACATGGGAGTGGATCCATACCTCATCGCGCCAACTCTCATCATGGCGATCGGCCAGCGTCTCGTCGGTATGCTCGCTGGAGGAAAGAAAGTGCCCGTTGACGGTAGCATCAAGGCATTTATCGATCGTCAGTTTGAAGATCTTCCTGCAGAATATCACGATCGCATTCCGAAATCAGACACCGTATACACTATCGATCCGACCCCTGAGGCTCCAAAGGGTACCAGAGGTCGTATGGCAGTGTTTGAGGTATTTAAAATGGATAAAGAGATCGAAGGAGCCATCCTCACGAGTCCCACTGAGCTCGACATTTCAAAGATTTTGCGTAAAAAGGGAATGCTCACTATGCGCGAGGATGGAATACTCAAGGCATTCAAAGGAATGGTCCCCTTTGAGGAGGTCACTCGTCTCTAGTATAATAAAGCCATGAACCCTACCGTATTTTTTGTAGACGACGATACTTTTTTACTCGATATGTATTCGCTCAAGTTTTCAAAGAGTGGATACACCGTAAAAGTGAGCACTAGTCCAGACGATGCGCTCAAAAAGCTACGCGAAGGATTTGCACCTGACATACTCCTCCTCGATGTAGTGATGCCGGGGATGGATGGTGTAGAACTGCTATCCACTATTCGCAAGGAGAAACTTATCCCAAATACTGTTATTATTATGCTAACCAATCAGAGCAGTACCCAGGATATCGAACGTGCCAAACAATATGGCATCGACGGATATATAACCAAAGCAAGCACCATTCCTTCAGAAGTATTGGCACACGTGGATGACATCTATAAGAAATCCAAAATTAATAAATAGAAATAAATGGACTACAAAAAAGAACTAGAAGAGTTGGTCACACTGGTCCTCAAAGAAGGAGCTTCTGATCTACACCTAGCCGAAGGTCGTCATCCCATCGTGCGTGTAAATGGAAACCTCATTCCACTCATCAAAAAGGCACAGCTCACAAAGCTCGATATGCAGGGTTTTTCAAACGAACTCCTCACCGAACCAAATAAAAAACTGTTCCAGGCAAATCTAGAAGTCGACTTTTCATACAGCCTGGGGACACTTGCTCGATTTCGAGGAAATGCCTTTTTTCACCAAGAAACTATATCTATCGCTCTACGACTCATCCCTAAAAAGATCCGTACCATCGCGGAGCTAAAGCTGCCTCAGATCCTCGAGACGTTTACCCGAAAGAAACAAGGATTTTTTCTCTGTGTAGGGCCGATCGGTCAGGGAAAATCAACCACGCTCGCTGCAATGATCGAGATGATCAACCAGACTCGTGCCGAGCACATCATCACGATCGAGGACCCGATCGAGTACGTGTATGAATCAAAAAAGTCTATCATTGATCAGCGTGAGGTACGCATCGACACCCCTGATTTCCACAATGGTCTCGTCGGTATGCTCCGACAGGACGTAAATGTGGCACTCATTGGAGAGATGCGCGATATACAGACAGTGGGTACGGCAGTGACTGCTGCAGAGACTGGACACCTCATCTTTTCTACACTCCATACGAACAATGCATCGCAGACGATCAACCGTATCATCGACTCATTTCCACCAGGACAGCAGGATCAGATCCGTATGCAGCTCGCGGGGAGTTTGAGCGGTATATTTTCACAACGTCTCATCCCGAGTATATCTGGTGGATTGGTGCCCGCATACGAGCTCCTCATTGCAAATGCAGCGGTCGCAAATCTCATCCGTGAAAAGCGTGTGCACGAGATAAATACCGTAGTGGAGACAGGTTCATCAGAAGGGATGATCGATATGAATCGATGCCTGGTCGAGCTCGTACGTGGAGGCCAGATCAGTGTAGAAAACGCTTATCAGTACTCACTTAATCCAAAAGGACTAGAGCGAATGCTTTAAAATATATGCTTTTTAATTACTCAGCAGTAGACGCACAAGGTCAGCCAAAGAACGGATCGATCGATGCGCTCAATATGGATATTGCGCTCTCGTCACTCCAGCGACGAGGATTTGTTGTGAGCAAAATCGTCCCTGTAGGAGATAAAAAAGGCCTCTTAAATATTGAGCTCACGTTCCTCGAACGAGTTTCAAACAAAGACATCGTGATCCTCTCTCGACAGATGGCGACACTCTTTCAGGCGCAGGTATCGGCACTTCGTATCTTTAGACTATTGGGTGAAGAAGCGGAAAACAAACTATTACGCAAAAAGCTCATCATTATCGCGGACGATATTCAGGGAGGAAGCTCTATATCAGTGGCACTCGAAAAGCACCCCGAAGTATTTTCTGACTTTTATGTAAGTATGGTAAAAGCGGGAGAGGAATCTGGAAAGCTCGATGAGACGTTCAACTTTCTCGCCGACTACCTCGATCGTACCTACGAACTCGTGAGCAAGGCAAAGGGTGCGCTCGTCTATCCTTCATTCGTTATCTTTACCTTCGTATCCGTGATGATCGTCATGTTTACAGTCGTTATCCCTAAAATCAGCGGAATACTAAAGGACTCTGGTCAAGAGCTTCCTATATACACCCGAGCGGTGATGGGCATCAGTGATTTTCTGGTGCACTACGGATTTATATTTGCTGGACTCATGCTCGTCGGTGGTTTCTTTATCTACAAATACGTACAGACTCCGACTGGACGCGAACTCTTTGATACCTTCAAGTTAAACGTCCCATATATCAGCAATCTGTACAAAAAACTCTATCTCTCACGCCTTTCAGACAACATGAATACCATGCTCATGTCAGGGATCTCGATGGTCCGTGCGATCGAGCTCACCGCAAACGTGATCGACAACACTATTTACAAAAAAATCCTCGCTACTGCGGTAGAGGCGGTAAAGGCGGGTAAGCCAGTGTCGGAGGCTCTCGGTGGGAATCCAGATATCATCCCGAAAATCATGATTCAGATGATGAAAGTAGGAGAGGAAACAGGAGAGTTGGGCAACATCCTCAAAACCCTTGCAAACTTTTACTCTCGCGAAGTACGCACTGCGGTGGATGCACTCGTCGACCTCATCGAGCCACTTATGATCGTGCTTTTGGGTCTCGGTGTGGCAATACTCCTCGCTTCTGTGATGGTCCCTATATACAACATCTCTTCTGCCCAGTAGTTATCCACAATATATGTCCCTTTACTGGGGTATAATTGGTACAAGGTAAGTGTGTATACTTACATTTATTAATAAAAAAATTATTCATATATGAATTTACGAAAAGGTTTTACATTGATCGAGTTGCTCGTGGTGATCGCGATCATCGGTCTACTCTCATCAGTGGTACTCGCTTCACTAAACGGGGCTCGACAGCGAGGTGCTGACACAACTATCAAGGGACAGCTCAATGCTCTTCGAGCGGCTGCAGAGCTTCACTACGATAATAACGGTAGTTCTTATGCGACATTTTGTAACATCACTACAGGTCCAGTCGATGCAGCTCTAGATGCAATTAAGACTGCAGCGGGACCAGCCTCAACAGGTGCAAATACCATAAACGCTATAGGTGCTAACGGTATCATAACTTGTAACAGTCAGCCTGGTGGATGGGCGATCCAGTCACCACTTCGATCAACAGCTGGTACAGCAACATTTTGGTGTGTAGACTCAGCCGGACTTTCACGACAAAACGCTGCGTCAGCTTTGACCACTGCAACAGACATAGACTGTTAATAGACTGGTTACGTTTTTTGCAAAATCCCCAGGTGGGGATTTTTGCTTTTTATATTAGTGGTATAATGACGGCATTAATAAATATAAATATATTATGAATTTACGAAAAGGTTTTACATTGATCGAGTTGCTCGTGGTGATCGCGATCATCGGTCTACTCTCATCAGTGGTACTCGCTTCACTAAACGGGGCTCGACAGCGAGGAGCTGATACAACGATCAAGGGCCAACTCAATGCACTTCGATCAGCAGCGGAGATCCACTATGACACTCCAGCAAACAACAGCTCTTATGCTACATTCTGCGCAAGTGCTCCAGTGACCGCTGCTCTTGCTGCTGTTCGAACTGCTGCAGGACCTAGTGCAACAGCTACTGGTGTAAATGCTTCTGGTGCTGCGGGTACAGTTACTTGTAACAGTACTGCATCTGGATGGATCGTTGAGTCACCACTTCGATCAAATGCAGCAAACTTCTGGTGCGTAGACTCAGCTGGACTCTCACGACAAAATGCGGGTACAGCGATCCCTACTACCGCAACAGACACAGACTGTTAATAGGTTTGGGTATGTACTTTGCAAAATCCCCAGGTGGGGATTTTTGCTTTTTATATTAGTGGTATAATTTCTCTATGAAATATTTACACAATAAGGGTTTCACATTAATCGAATTATTAGTTGTGATCGCGATCATCGGTATCCTCGCTTCAGTTGTCATGGTAGCTGTGGGTAGTGCACGTGCAAAGAGTGCAGATGCTGCGATAAAAGGAAATGTCGACAGTATCCGAAAAGAGGCTGAGCTCTACTACAACGATGAGCTCCGTGGAAACGGTAGCTATGGTGGTACCTTTGCTGCAGCAGCTTGTGCAGCGACCGCAGAGACACTTTTTGCAGATCCATTGATCGAAGCTCAGTACACTGCAGCGGCGGCGGCTTCTACACTTCCGGCAAACTGTGTATCTGATGATGATGAGTGGGCAGTTGCAGTTCCTTTAAAGTCTGATGCAAATATCGCATGGTGTGTCGATAACGCTGGTGTTGCAAAAGAAGTTACCGATATCTCAGTCGACCTCGGTTTCGCTGGCAACGCTTGTAAATAATAATGAAAAGAGCCTTTACACTCATAGAACTCTTGGTAGTCATTGCGATCATTGCGCTCCTCACTTCTATTGTGGTGTCGCAATTCGAAGTGGCTCGTGCAAAAGCGCGTGACAACAAACGTGTCGCAGATGTCGCTCAGATCCAGCTCGCGGTGCAGCTTTACTTTGATCGATGCGGAGTATATCCAACTGCAAGTGGTACAACGATAAATCTCAATTCTGTATCAACTACATGTCCCGGTATCCGCGTCAGTACCTTTATGAGTGCGGTTCCTGTTCCTCCACAGCCCGCAATCGATGCGACATATAACTACTATGCATATACAGTAAAATCAACCCTCGATGACTACTACATCGGTGTACGTCTCGAAAAGCCAAACAAAGCACTCGATGATGACATAGACATAGTGACTCCAGCTACTGGATGGAGTGGTGCAACAGGATGGGGAGCTACAAGCGATACTACGAATTACTACTACATGGTTGGTTCAAAATAATGGAGGTATACATCACGATACTTGTATTTATCTTTGGAACTATCATCGGGAGTTTCTTAAATGTGGTCGCACTACGGTTCAACATCGGTGCGATAAAGGGCAGATCACAATGTTTTTCTTGTGGGTACCAGCTGAAGTGGCATGATCTCATCCCCGTACTCAGCTTTGTCGCATTCCTCGGAAAGTGTCGCAAATGTAAAAGCCCTATCTCGTATCAGTATCCACTAGTAGAAGTGGCAACCGGCGCTCTGTTTTCACTACTGTTTTGGAAATTTATCGAAACTCCGTATATATTGGTGGCGCATCTCGTCATCGCAGCGATCCTCGTCGTTGTCGTCATATACGATCTCAGGCACAAAATCATTCCAAACATACTCTCATACCTTTTTGTTGGGGCGAGTTTTCTCCTGCTCTTTGCACAAGGGGTCCCTACATGGTGGCAGGTCGCTGGAGTACTCGTATCAGTTCCGTTCTGGCTCATCGTTCTTTTGTCAAAAGAAACATGGATGGGAGGAGGTGATGCAAAACTAGCTATGGGTATCGGTTGGCTCCTCGGTATATCACTCGGCTTTTCGGCACTCGCATATGCGACATGGGTGGCGTCGATCGTGGGGATTCCTTTGTTGTTCATACATAAGAAAGGGGGTACAATGAGACGGATAGAGCTTCCGTTTGCTCCATTTCTGATCGTCGGTATGTACATAGCGCTCTTCACTGGTCTCAATATCTTCTATGTCAATTCGTTTGTCTAAACTAAATAAAGGGTTTACTCTGGTCGAGCTCCTCGTCACCATCATGATTTTTGTGATCATGACAGCTATACTTGCCTTACGCTATGGTGATTTCAGTAAAAGTATCATCCTTACAAACCTTGTGTATGATGTGGCGCTGGCGATCCGCCAGGCGCAGTCATATGGTATCAATGTATCTGACACTACTACAGACGGAAGAGATGGAGACTACAGTCAGTCATACGGTGTATACTTTAATATAAACGAGCCGACCAAATTCCTCCTCTTTAGAGACGATGGATCATTGAAAAACTTTTATGTTGCTGAATCTGATACAATTATAAAAGAGTATCAGATAAAAAACGGCAATGTACTGCAAAATATTTGTTACGATACTGCCATAACCGCAACATGCGGTATTTCTGGTACTGCCGAAAGTATTGTATTTGCTCGACCGAGTCCTAGTCCTATCATCAGTCGCGGAAATCGTCAGGCACTATATCTCCGTTTTGCAGCACCAGACGGCAGTACTCAGTCAGTCATGGTTCGTTCATCCGGACAGATATCTATAGAAAATCAATGATATATCTCAGATCACACAACAAAGGATTTACTCTAGTCGAGGTCATGGTCTCGATGGCGATCTTTGCGTTTGTGATGATCGTGGCTGTAGGAGCTTTTATAAAAGTATTGGATGTAAACAAGCGAGCTCAGACAGTAAAAGCCGCAGTGAACAATGTGAGCTTTACCATCGAGGCGATCACTCGTGAAATGCGCACAGGTAGTCAGTACACAGCGATCACAAATGGTGTGCGTTTTGTAGCATTTAACGATAGCGCTACAGGCCTACCGGTACTCCATGCGTATCGACGAAACACAACGACAAACTCTCTCCAGCGCGCGGTGAGTAGGCCAGGTGCTGCGATTGCTGAGGCAGACTACGTGACACTCACGAGTACCGGAGTGCGCATCACGCGATTTGAGGTGACTATCGGAAACGGCAGTAGTAGTACTGAGATGCCGTATGCGCTCATCCGAGTGGCGGGTGAGGCAGGGAGTGCGACAATAGAAAAAAACAGAACCACATTTGAGACACAAACTCTCGTCTCACAACGACTTATATAAATATGAATCGAGCTTTTACCATAATCGAAACACTGGTGGCCATCATGATCCTCATGATCGCTATTTCTGGTCCCCTCACAAACGCTTTTCAGGGACTCAATGCGGCTTCGGCTGCTCGTGATCAGATGATTGCCTCGAACCTTGCGCAAGAAGGCATCGAAGCTATCCGAAATATTGTCGATAGCAATATTCGCTCTGGGAGAGCGGCAACCCAAGGATTTTTACTGAATGTAAACACTTGTGGGAGCAAAGCACGTTGTCGAATCAATATACAACCTAGTGGTAGTATAAATGTGGCGTCTCAAGATGATGTCGACAATTATGACAATCCAGTGTTTAGACTTTATAAAAACGTCGGTACCAACCACTATGTCCATACTTCTGGAGCAAACATGACTCCATTTTATCGATCGGCATACATACAAAATATCCGAACTGACTCAGCAGATGTGATCGTGGATGTGTGGTGGAAGAGCGGTCCATACTCGGTCGAAAATATGACCACAGCAAAATTGACTGTATATAATGTCAAAAGATAATATGAAATCAAACAAAGGCTATACATTATTGTTTGCGGTACTCCTCTCTGCACTCGTGATATCGATCAGTGTTTCGGTTATGAATATTGCTCGAAAAGAGGTGCTCCTCTCGAGTAGTGCGCGCGAATCCATGGAGGCAGTCTATATGGCTGATGGGGCGCTCGACTGTGCGATACTTCATGATAAAGACGGGTATTTTAGACAGACACAGGACGATGAAGATTTTGGTCAGGTGACATGTGGTCCTCGCCGTGTATATACAGTGGAGTTCGAACAAGTGACTCCTGAGCAGCGCCGATTTGAATTTTACACAACCGACAAAACGAGTACACGTGCTCCATGTGCTCGAGTGACGATCGATCGATACGACACGACTCCACCACGCACCGTCATCGAGGCGCGCGGCTACAATGTAGGGACAGACCGAACTACTGGCCGATGTACCGAACCTTTTGCAGACAAGGTTGAAAGAGCCTTCAGATACTCGTATACTGAGTAAATGGATAAAAAAGAAGCCAAGGAGCGTATAGACTATCTAAAAAAGACGATAGAGCATCATCGGCGCCTTTATCATGTAGAGGACATGCAGGAGATCTCAGAGGCAGCTCTAGACTCTTTGAAGCACGAACTAGTGACACTGGAGAATCAGTATCCCGATCTCGTCACCCCCGACTCGCCATCACAGCGTGTCGGTGGAGCTGCATTGCCCGAGTTTCAAAAAGTTCCTCACAAAGTCGCACAGTGGTCATTTAACGATGCATTTACTCCCGAGGACATGCAGGATTTTGATACACGCATTAAAAAGATAATCAAAAATCAACCTACATATACATGTGAACACAAGATCGACGGACTCAAAATCGTTCTCGAATATGAAAAGGGAATACTAAAGACAGCTGCCACACGAGGTGATGGAAAGATCGGGGAAGACGTCACACACAATGTCCGTACGATCGAGTCTATCCCACTCACACTCACCAAACCGGTAAATATAATCGTCGAAGGAGAGATCTGGATGGCAAAAAAGACCCTCGAAAGACTAAACAAAGAACGCATAAAAAACGGCGAAGAACCTTTTGCAAATCCTCGCAATGTGGCTGCTGGTTCTATCCGCCAGCTCGACCCAAAGATCGCTGCGAGTCGCAAACTCGATTCATACATATACGATATTGCTCAGATCGACGATCATCCCGATACACAGATGGGTGAGCTAGAACTGTTGAGTATACTCGGTTTTAAGGTAAATAAAAACTATAAACACTGTAAAAATATCGACGAAGTCATCGCATACTGGAAAGAATGGCAGAAAAAAATGCCAAAACAGGACTATCTAGCTGACGGAGTTGTGGTAAAGGTAAATGAAGTGTCATATCAGGAGATGCTCGGCTATACTGGCAAGGCACCTCGATTTGGCATCGCATTTAAATTCGCTGCAGAACAAGTGACCACAATCCTCGAGGATATCGTCCTTCAGGTAGGTCGTACAGGTGTCGTCACCCCTGTAGCTCATTTGCGACCCGTTTCCGTGGCTGGGTCCACCGTCTCTCGGGCGACACTGCACAATGAGGATGAGATCAACCGACTCGATGTGCGTATCGGCGATACGGTCATCCTCCAAAAAGCAGGAGACGTCATCCCTGATATCGTTTCAGTCGTCAAAGAGATGCGTACAGGAAAAGAAAAGGCTTTTACTTTTCCGACTCATGTCGAGGGGTGTGGTGGCGATGGACGAATCGAGCGCATCCCGGGTCAGGCCGCGTATCGCTGTGTCATCCTCGACTCTGAAGAGCTACAAAAGAAGAAATTTTATCATTTTGTCTCTAAAAAGTGTTTCAATATAGATGGGTTGGGGCCTCGTATCATCGATGTACTCATGGAAAATGGTCTCATCACGCATTTTGACGATATTTTTACTCTAAAAAAGGGTGATCTTCTCACGCTTCCTCGTTTTGCTGAAAAATCAGTCGACAATCTCCTCGAGTCTATCGAAAAAGGCCGCACAGTCACCATGGCTCGTCTCATCGCTGCGCTCTCTATCCCACAGGTGGGTGAGGAGACAGCGATAGATATTGCAAAACACATAAAAGATCCAAAAACAGCTACGTTTGAAGAACTACAAAAAATATATGGGGTAGGTGACGTAGTCGCTCGATCTGTCGTGGACTGGTTTTCTAAAAAAGAAAATCAAAAGCTGTATGATCGACTACTGAAACAGCTGACTATCATAAAAGAAAAAACAGGTACTCGTCTTGCTGGAAAAACATTTGTATTGACTGGCACTCTCTCTGCTTCCCGCGATGAAATCCAGGGTAAAATCCGATCATTGGGCGGTAATATATCAAGCTCTGTGTCATCAAATACATCGTATGTCGTAGTAGGAGAGAATGCGGGCTCGAAGCTGGATAAAGCAAAAGAATTAGATATCCCCACGTTATCCGAAACCGAACTATTTACTCTGCTACAAGGGTAGGTTTATAATCTGGATATTACTAATTAATCTTGAACTACTATGCCTGAACAAACACCTATATATTTTAAAGAATTTACCCAGCAGCTAAATAAGAGATTCGACCATATTGACGAGCGGTTTAACGTTTTGGAGCACCGTTTTGACACGCTCGAAGCTAGATTCGATGGAATGGAGAAAAGAATGGAGAGAATTGAGGATAAAATCGATATACACGGAACAGAAATCAAAGACTTACAAAAACGCACAAGTGTGTTAGAATCGGCGTATGCTTAGTCATACTGATATAGAAAAACTCGCAAGGCTATCTCGCATCGCTATCACTCACGAGGAAAAGGCTCAGTTCGGTAAAGAAATCGAATCTATTTTGGGCTATGTGAGTGAAATCCAGGAAGTCAGCAAAAATATAGAAGCGAGATCTGATTTTGATGTTAAAAACGTTGTGCGTGACGATGTGGTCGTCGATACTGATCCAAAAAACTTGATCCAGTCAGCTCCAGAGAGTCAGGGTGACTTTATAACGGTAAAGAAAATACTATCATGATGACTATAGGACAAGCACATGAAGCAATGAAAAAAGGGGAGCTCACTCCCTGGGATTTGGCACAGAAGTACATAAAAAATATTGAGGCAAAAAATCAAGAAATAAATGCGTACCTCGAAGTCTATGCTGATATAAAAGAACAGTGCGATGCCGCCGCTGCACGTTTTAAAGACGGCACCGCGACCCTCCTCACCGGTATTCCGTGTGCAGTCAAAGACAATATTTTAATAAAAGGAAAAATCGCTTCGGCATCTTCGAAAATGCTCGAACACTATGTCGCGACCTACGATGCGACCGCAATAGAAAAACTCAAAAAAGAAGGCGTAGTATTTTTGGGTCGTGTGAACATGGACGAATTTGCTATGGGAGGAAGTACTGAGAATTCTGCATTTGGCCCTACTCGAAATCCTCACGACCTCACCCGGGTCTCTGGAGGCTCGTCTGGAGGATCTGCTGCGGCGGTTGCTATGGACGGTGCACTCATCGCTCTCGGAACCGATACAGGAGGGTCTGTGCGCCAGCCAGCGAGCTTTTGTGGAATTGTGGGCCTCAAACCGACCTACGGCGCTGTATCTCGATATGGGATCATGGCGATGGGCTCGTCACTCGATCAGGTTGGTCCTATGGCGCGTACGGTCACTGATGTAGAAATCATTTTTGATGCAATAAAGGGAAAAGATATAAAAGATAGTACGACAATCGAGCAAAAAGAAATCCAAATGCCTAAGAAATTAGTCATCGGCATCCCGGACTTCCCACGAGAAGGTATACACCCTGATGTTCTGAAAAATTTTAATGAATCAGTAGATAAATTCAAAGCACTCGGATATGAGACAAAAGAAGTGAAACTTCCAAACATAAAATATTCTCTCGCAGTCTATTATGTGGTGATGCCAGCCGAGGTGTCGTCAAATATGTCTCGTTTTGATGGGGTAAAGTACGGCCTCCATGTAGATGGAAAAGATGGTATCGATGACTATTTTGTCACTCGAGCAGCAGGACTCGGAAAAGAGGTGCGACGTCGGATCCTCCTCGGAACGTACGTACTCTCATCCGGATACTATGATGCGTACTACAACAAAGCAAATATCGTCCGAGAACTAATTCGAAATGATTTCAAAAAAGCATTCGAAGAGGTAGATGTTATTTTGACCCCGACCGCCCCGACACCAGCTTTTAAAATAGGGGAGAAAACCGCAGATCCGCTCCAGATGTATCTCGAAGATATCTTTACCGTGACCGCAAACCTCACAGGCAATCCTGCTATGTCGGTCCCATCAGGAGTCAGCGGAAAACTACCGCTCGGTATACAGCTCACCGCTCGACATGGGGAGGAGGCAGTACTCTTTGCTATCGGAAAGCAATTTTTGGGTGAAAAATAGGGTATAATAAATTCATGTTTATCGACTTTGCACTTGAAATACTCAATCTTGTTTTGAGCTACCTCTGGGTGATTGCGGTCCCGACGTCGTTGGTACTGGTGATCGGTATCATCACTGCCATGGAGCGTCTCCGTCATATCCGCAAACAGGAAAAAGCAATCTATTTTCCAAAGGTGGAGCCTGTTTATGATGAGACTGCAAAGGCTGATCCAGGTCTCGCTGTACGATGGAAGCAGATTACTGAGCATGTGGAGTCGCAAAATCCAAACGATTGGCGTCAAGCTATCATCGAGGCAGACATCATCCTCGGAGATATTTTGGATAAGATGGGGTACCAAGGAGATGGTATCGGTGAAAAACTAAAGCGAGTGGAGCCTGCGGATTTTCACACATTGTCACAAGCGTGGGAGGCACATAAAATCCGAAATATTATCGCTCACGAAGGGACGAGCTACCAGCTCAGCCAGACCGAGGTGCGGCGCGTGATAAATCTATTCCGAGAAGTCTTCGAAGAGTTTTACTATATATAGGCTTGCGCGATCCCTATTGTATGGTATTATTTCCTGACATAGCGGGGTAGGGTAACGGTAACCCGCCAGGCTCATAACCTGGAAATTGTCGGTTCAACTCCGGCCTCCGCAACAAGTAAGCAAAAAGTGGCGTACAAAGCCACTTTTTGCTATAGTAGGCAAACGTCGGGGTAGCTCAGTCGGTAGAGCACAGGACTCATAAGCCTGGGGTCGTGGGTTCGATCCCCACCTCCGACACCTGTAAAATTGGTATAATAAGGGGGCATGAAAACCATGCTTGTTCTTTTGATTCTGTGCACGTTTCCACGTGCACGCGCGGAGGAGGAGTGGGGTATGCAGTACACTCTCCCCGAACATCGGCCTCTATGGCAGAGGATTATGCCTACAAGTGGCCCGATCCCGTACATGGAATCTCCCTACTTTCGTTTTGAGGGAACAGATTTTTATCCCTCATTGTGGACTGACGGAGTTTTCCAGTTCTCCGTAGCGCGATACTACGCGCAGGGCAGTATACCGGGCATGCGTTGGAAACCGTCACTGGAGCTCACCTTTTCAAATCCTGGTCGAGCGACGACTGTCGGGGAACCCACGATCGTGCGGATCGGTTTTGCTTGGCGGAGAAGTTTCTGATACGAGCGACGGCAGGGAGATTCCTTGCCGTCGTGTGTCGTTTATGCTATATTTTTGCCACATGCGCCCGTAGCTCAGCTGGTTAGAGCGCTCCCCTGTCACGGGAGAGGTCATGGGTTCGAGTCCCACCGGGCGCGCAGAAGTTGTCCACATTTACAGGTGAACGTACGTTCACTATAATGTGTACATGCATACGATAGACGCAGTAGGGACCATGAGTCTCGATGAATACATAGTAAAAAACAAAGAGGCTACCTATATGCTTTCGGTGGTTGGTGATACTCTTGTCGAATTTGGCATGCATGATGGCGATATGGTGCTCGTCGAACGAGGACGTATCCCAAAGATCGGAGACCTCGTCATCGCATGGCATGGAGATTCGTTTCGTATTAGAAAATATAGTATTCAAAATGGCCAAGAATCATTGCATGCAGAAGCGGTCGTGATCGCTATCATACGCAAATATGTCTAAGGTATTTTTGCATATCGATGGCGATGCATTCTTTGTCGGGTGTGAAGTATCGCTGAATCCTCGTTTGCGTGGGCTACCAGTCGTCACTGGTGGCGAGCGTAGTATCATCACTGCGCTCTCATACGAGGCAAAAGCTCTTGGTCTCACACGTACACTGCCTGTTTTTCGTGTAAAAAAGGATTTCCCACAGGTCATTGTGCTGGACTCCCAATACTCTGCCTACCAGATATTTTCACAGCGCATGTTTGCGATCGTGCGACGCTTTACGAGTGAGGTAGAGGAATACAGCATCGACGAGTGTTTTGCCGATCTATCGCACTGTGCTGATCCTGTAGAGGTCGCTCAAAAAATACAGACATCGATCCACAATGAACTGGGCCTCACGGTATCCGTCGGTCTCGCTCCTACAAAGGTCCTCGCAAAAACCGCTTCAAAGCAGAAAAAACCACATGGATTCACTTCGTTTCTGAGTGAGTGCAATATCCTGGATATGTCGATTGGAAAGATCTGGGGTGTAGGGCGTGCGACGAGCGCTTCGTTTGTAGGATATGGTATCACCACAGTAGGTCATTTTTTGGCAAAGGATTTTTCTTGGGTGAGTCAGTACCTCGCAAAGCCGTATCAGGCGCTATGGTATGAGCTGCAGGGGAAAAGTGTGCTACCACTTCACACGACACATGAGGACAGCCAGAGCATCGCTCATACGCGCTCTTTTTATACTCCATCGAGAAGTGATGCGGTGGTGTGGGCTGAGCTTTTGAAAAATATAGAGGGGGTCTGTCTCAAGGCACGGGAGCAGGGTATGGATGCACGCGAAGCCTCGATTTTTATAAAAACCCAAGGGTTCGAGTATATTAGTGCTCAGATTAGCTTTTCTGAACCACTTTCAGACCCTATTTCTATTGCACGTCTCGTCCGTACTGAGTTTTCTAAGCTTTTCAAAAAAGGCATACTCTATCGCGCGACTGGTATCACCCTGCGCAGCCTCGTCCCACGAAACTCTGTACACTCGCTATTTTCCAAACCACTTTACAATACACTCTTTGATATCGTCGACCGACTTTCATACAAACACGGCGAAGGGATTTTGCGTCTGTCGGGAAGCAAAGTGCGCGAGGTGGAAAAGAGGCCGATGGCTATCCTGTCGCTGGGTAATGTCTCATAAGTATGATTAAAAAAGAAATACTAGAAAAGCTATATATCAATGAAAAGAAATCCACTCGACAAATCGGAGTGATTTTAAAGTGCAAAGAACAAAAAGTAAATTACTGGTTAGCGAAACACCGTATACCAAAAAGGAGTATCTCCGAGGCTGTGTATGATTACAAACATCCAAAAGGTGATCCGTTCACACATAATCTACCTAAGAATTTAGAGGAAGGGATACTCTACGGACTTGGGTTGGGGCTGTATTGGGGAGAGGGGCAGAAAAGAGGGAAGAATGGTTTAAGAATAACCAATTCCGATCCATACGTACTAAAGAATTTTATTCGGTTTCTTGAATTATTCTTTAAGATTGATAAGAACGATTTGCATTTCAGCATACAAGTCCCTAGTAGTGTTTCTATTGAGGTTGCTGAAAAATATTGGCAGGATATCTTAAGTATTCCTGCGGATCAATTTTATAAGACAATAAAATTACCCAGTCGCGGTATAGGTACTTATAAATATAAAAGCGAATATGGTGTTGTAATACTTTATTTTAATAATACTAGGCTAAAGGAACAAATTTGTGATTTGATTGAAAATTTCCGATAAATAGTCTATTCTTACATCTATTGCCGTGGTAATTGTTTTTATAACCAAACCCGGTACGCCGTTGTAGCTCAGTTGGTAGAGCACGTCATTGGTGGGTCGTAAACCCCTGCCCATATCACAGTAATGTGAGTATGAATCCCGAATAACGGTTAATATCCGCACTGCGGACAAGACCGTGGCGCCCAGCGCCCGAACGACTGACAAGGGTCTCCATTTTGGAGAAAGATACAGTCTAGTCCTCCCGCAAGGTGAGGTGTAAACGAATGACGAGGTCATCGGTTCAATCCCGATCAACGGCTCCAAAGCATGCCAATGTAGCTCAGTTGGTAGAGCAATGCTTTCGTAAAGCATGGGTCTCCGGTTCGATCCCGGACATTGGCTCATTATCCACAAAAGAAGATAGGTTTTCCATGATAAAATAAGGGATAAACCTATGAAGCCGCCCAGTTATTTTGTATGTCGGATCATCCCATCAATCGTTTTGATGGCATTTCTCCTCACAAGTACTGTCTTTGGCCTAGGAATTTCTGAGGCACAGGCGGCAGCTGTACCCACAGTGCTTAGTTATCAAGGACGACTCACAGATGCATCAGGTAGTCTCCTCGGTGGTTCTGGAACCAATTATTATTTCAAGTTTTCTCTTTGGACTAATTCTACTATTGGCTCTGGGACAAAACTTTGGCCAACAAGTGCACCTTCATCTTTTGCTACACAGGTAAAGCAGGGCGTTTTTAATGTAAATATTGGTGATACGACAAATGGCTATCCCGATGCACTCGACTATAACTTTGCAAATGTCTCAAATATATATCTTCAAGTCGAGGTATCTTCTGATAACGTTTCATTTGAGACACTTTCTCCGCGCCAACTAGTCACGTCGTCTGCTTTCTCCCAGGTTTCTGGATCAGTGAGCGGAGTGAACGCTTCTACATTCGGAACTACATCACAAATCAATAATTCTGTAGTCTCTGTTGTCTCAACAACCTCGAATTCAGTAGGACTCACTGTGCGTGGTGCAAACTCTCAGTCGGCGAATATATTTGCTGTACAAGATTCTGCAGGTTCAGGACTTTTGTCTGTAAGTGCATCTGGCGGTCTACAGGTAGGGGCTCTGGCTAATTGTAATACAATCGATACTGATGCAAGTGGTAACTTTATCTGCGGTACTGACGAGGGAGGGGTGGGTAGTGCATGGGCTACAACGTCAAATGAGTACTGGTTGACTACACAGACGACAAGTGGTCTCTCTGAGGGATCAAATCTTTATTTTACGAATTCACGTGCTGATGCTCGTGCAGTTGCAATACTGGCAGCTACGACCACCCTCAACAACCTCACTACACTTCGAGGCCTTACTGACCTCATCACCACAAACGCAACCACCACCACCTTTACCCTCGGTTCTGACTACGTGACTGACCTCACCGGTTCAAACCTTTCGA